>PDWJ01000189.1_pt1 | contig 91582 bp, 86 predicted proteins | sample 1430881 | NCBI WGS metagenome assembly PDWJ01 (sample SAMN01162460, study PRJNA174530) | Oral metagenome, whole genome shotgun sequencing project. | biome: Marine environment; feature: Marine mammal; material: Swab sample of the gingival sulcus; isolation source: swab sample of gingival sulcus...
AGCAAGTTTTAGAAATTTTAGATTTTTGACTTTATTTTTAGCCGAATTTCCGCAGTCTTGAATTTTTGGCTCTTTTGTTTCAAGACAAAAGAGTGAAGTTTTTTATTTATAAATAGTTGTGATTTAGATTGTTAATTTAAAACTGATTATTTTGAAACATTTGAATAAAGTATGATTTTGCTCCGTGGTAAGAATAGAAAAGATTTAAATATTGATAAAAAAGGTTAAGCAAAGTTAATTTTAATGAATGACAATCAATTATGAGTTACATTTGCTTAAAATCGTGAAAATGAAATGGAAATTTTTAGTATTTATAAGTTTATTGATGGGATTTCTTTTAAAGGCTCAACAAGTCATTATGGGAGTGGTAGAATCCGAAAACCAATATCGATTAGCCCATACTCAAATTTTGAATCTTCGGACAAATAAAGTTTTTACGACAGATGAAAATGGTGTGTTTTTACTTTCAGTGAAAAACGGCGATAAGTTAAGATTCATAAGAAAAAAATATGAACGATTTACCTATTCAGTCAATGCGTCGAGTTTTAAACATGCTGTCAAAATAGAACTGAAAAGACTTCCGAAGGAAATTGAAGAAGTGAGGATTAAATATAAATTTTCAGGTAATTTGACCAAGGATTTGAGCTACCTCAACGAAAAGAAAAAATACCAAAACTTGAGGAGAGAACTCAATGATTATATTGCTCATTCTTCTGCACCAGAAAAAGACCCAAGAGCATTCAATCCTCATCCGCTACCTCGATATCAATCTGGAGCAGTGGGGGTGGATGTTGTTCAAGCTATTGGAGGGATTGTTTACTTATTATCTAAAAAGAAAAAGCATCGATTGAACTACGCTACGAAGAAAGTATTTTTGCGTCAGTTAAGATCTAAAATCAATATTGAATATTATCACGCTTTGGGAATGGACGATTACGATATAGATCGATTTTTGGCTTTTGCAGAACAACGCTTTGGCTTAGAGAAAAACTTTGGTCAAAAAATGGATATGGAAAGTATTCAACCATTTTTAGACGAAGCTTTGTTGTATTTTAATTTCAATATAAAGTCACCACCTTAAATGACTCTAAAAAAATGGCATTATTCATGGAAAATGATGGCGATATAAAAAAGGTTGGTTTATATAAAACCAACCTTTTAAATTGTCAATTAAGAAATTAATTTAGTTTTTCTTCAATAAATCTCTTATTTCTGTCAGCAAGTCTTCTTGGCTTGGTCCTGCTGGTTCTGGTGCTTTTTCCTCTTCTTTTTTCTTCATATTATTAATCCCTCTAATCATAAAGAACAATACCAAAGCAATACAGATGAAGTTAATAATGGCAGCGATAAAGTTACCATACTTAACACCATTCCAAACTAAAGCAGAAATTTTATCAGCTCCTACTGCTTTCAATGCTGGGTTTAATAACAAAGGGGTAATTACATCAGTTACTAAGGAAGTGGTAATCTTTCCAAAAGCACCTCCAATAATTACAGCCACCGCTAAATCAACTACATTGCCTTTAACAGCAAAATCTTTAAATTCTTTTACAAATCCCATATTTATTTTTTTAGGTTAATATGGCACAAATATACATAATTTATTTTAAATTTAAATTATTTATTTTGAATTTTTTTGAAATAATCATGATTATAATTCCTGCAATGATAAAAGGAATGGACAATAATTGTCCTGTATTTAAAACTCCTGTTGTGATATATTCCTCACCTTGAGGTTCTTTTAAAAATTCAACCATAAAACGAATACTCCATAAAATGGTGAAAAACAAACCGAAAAGCCAACCTTGTTGATATTTTTTATCCGTCTTTTTATATAAAAACCAAAGTAAAACGAATAGTGTTAAATAACCAAATGCTTCAAAAAGTTGAGTCGGATAACGAGGAACGGTAATCCCGTATTCATCGCTCATTTGAGGAAACAAAACAGCAAAAGGAGAATTTTCATCAGCCATTTTACCGATGATTTCCGAATTGAAAAAGTTACCAAATCGGATAAAAAAACCTGCCAAAGCAACTGTTATTGCCAATCTATCATACACCCAAAACGGATTCTTTTTAATGATTCTTAGAGAGTAATAAAGCGTCGTAGCAATCAGTGCAAAAGTAGCTCCATGACTTGCTAAGCCAGAAAATCCTGTGAATTCAAATTCAGGAACGGTTCTAATAGGTAAGAAAACTGCCCAAAAATCTTGTCGGAAAAGTTCTGGTTCATAAAAAAGAACATGCCCTATTCTTGCTCCAAAAATAGTTCCTATCAAAGTCCAAGTGAAAAGCGGTTCAAGGTACTTTTCGTCCACGCTATCAATCTTGAACATTTTTAACATTAAAATATAACCCAATCCAAACGCAATCACGAACATTAAACTATAATAATGAAGTTTAATAGGTCCTATTTCTAAAGCGATATTAGGGTTCCAGATAGAAAATTGAGTATCTAGTTCAATGGCTTTATCCTCATCAAGTTTTTTTCCTTTATAGAGGTATTTGAAACTTAAAATATTGTCAGTCGTAATCTCTCCATCAAAGGCATGGAAGTTTTTATCTAATAGTTGATAACCAGCGACTTTAAAGTTTTTTAAAATCGATCGGTTGTAATTGAAAAAATCATTGTTTGAAAATTCTAAATTTCTTTTATTCAAAAAAACGAGGATATTACCATCGAGTTTTTGGGAAGAAAATTGATATAAAGTGGCATTTCTTGTGGTGGAAAATAGTTGTACAGGAACTTCGTTTTCTCCATTTAATAACTTCCCATCAGAAAGTGCATTGGGATAATCTTGTGCAAATAAATTTTGGCTAAAAATAACCAATACCAAAAATAAAATTTTTCCCAAATGTTTCAATGTTTTCATATAATCTTGTTTAAAGTTTAATTTTGTTCAATGTTTTCAGTTTTTTTGGGTGGAACAGGGTCGTAGCCACTTCCTCCCCAAGGGTGGCAACTTACAATTCTTTTTATCCCTAAGTATAAACCTTTGAAAAATCCATGGGTTTTCAATGCTTCCAACATATATTGAGAGCAAGTAGGTTCGTATCTGCAATTTTTTCCCAATAAAGGAGAAATTGCCGTTTGATAAAATTTTATCAAAATAATGAGAGGGAAATTTAAAATTTTATTCCACATACTTGATAGCAAAAGTAAATGATTTTTTTTAGAAAATCATTGTTTTTAATAGAAATCACTTTATTTGAATGCTAAAAAGGCTTTAGTCGTCAGAAATTCTATCGACGGTTTTTGTTTTTTTGTAAATAATCAGTCCAGATAAGGCAGATACCGCAATAAGGGCAAATTGATATACACCTTCTGGTACATTGATTTTTTTTAGTAAAAATAATGTAAGCGTTATGATTAAACCTGATAATAAAAAGGCAACAAAATACGATTTTAGTTTTTTCATATTAACGATTTTCAACAAATATAACCTTTTTTTACAAATATACCTAAGGAGAATACTAATATGAAATTCTCTTTAAATTTATCTTTAAAAATTTGATTCCTGCATTTATTATCAATATTTTTGTGCGTATGGAAAAAATGGATTATTTAGAAGGACTTAATGAACCTCAGTATAAGGCAGTTACAACGCTTGAAGGACCTTTGATGGTGTTGGCAGGTGCAGGGTCTGGGAAAACGCGTGTACTGACAATGCGTATCGCCCATTTGATTACCAATGGCGTTAGTCCTTTCCAAATTTTAGCCCTTACCTTTACCAATAAGGCAGCTAACGAAATGAAAGAAAGAATTGCCAAAGTGGTTGGGTATAGTGATGCTCGAGGAATTTGGATGGGAACTTTTCACTCCGTATTTGCAAGGATTTTAAGGAGCGAGGCAGAACATTTGGGATATCCATCTAATTTTACCATTTATGACCAACAAGATTCGTTGAATGTTCTTAAGAAAGTAATTAAAGATTTAGCGATTGATTCCGATGTTTATAAGCCTAAAAAGGTACAATCGAGGATTTCTCAGTATAAAAATAACCTGATTACCGTAAGGGCTTATTATAATAATCCTGAACTTATCGAAGCTGATACGCGTGCCAATATGAAACATATGGGCAAAATCTATGAAAAATATGTAGAGGCTTGTTTTAAAAATGGGGCGATGGATTTTGATGATTTATTGTTGAGAACCAACGAATTACTCACTCGTTTTCCACCTATTTTGGCGAAATATCAAGACCGATTCCGTTATATTCTAGTAGATGAGTACCAAGATACCAATCACTCTCAGTATTTGATAGTTAAGGCGTTGGCGTCTAAGTTTGAAAATATCTGTGTGGTAGGAGATGATGCTCAGTCTATTTATTCTTTCCGTGGAGCGAATATTTATAATATCTTGAATTTTAAGAAAGATTATCCTGATGCTGTTTCGGTGGCATTGGAGCAAAATTATCGTTCTACTCAAAACATCGTGAATGCGGCTAATGTAGTGATTGCCAAAAACCAAGAGCAATTTAAAAAGAATGTTTTTAGTGAAAATGAAGTAGGTGAAAAAATAAAGGTGTATCGTGCTTTATCCGATGCCGATGAGGCGAATTTTGTCGCAAGAAATATTTGGGAAATCAGAAATCGAGAGCAAAAGAAATATGATGATTTTGCCATTTTATATCGTACTAATTCTCAAACTCGTGCCATCGAAGAGGCTTTAAGAAAAAAGGGCATTCCATATCGTGTTTATGGAGGTTTGTCTTTCTTTCAGAGAAAGGAAGTGAAAGATTTAGTGGCTTATCTACGCTTATTGATTAATGAGAATGATGGAGAAGCGTTTATGAGGGTGATTAATTATCCAACGAGAGGAATAGGAGCGACCACTCAAAATAAATTAGTTGTTTATGCTGATAGCCAAGGAATGACTTTGGCTCAACTTTTAGAGGATTTGGCGTTTCATGGTTCGAGATTAAAACTAAATAATACTGCACTGAATAGGTTGACAGATTTTTGGACGATGATAAAAGCCTTTAAGGTGATGCTCAAAACCGAAAATGCTTACACTGTAGCAATGGAAGTGGCGAAGAAAACAGGATTGATTAAAACACTTAAAAAAGACCAATCACCAGAAGGAATTTCTCGAATAGAAAATGTTCAGGAACTGATGAACTCTATGCAAGGTTTCATTGATGAGCAACAACAAATAGAGGATGGCGACCCTTCTCTGTCTAATTTTTTAGAGAATATTGCCCTTTCTGCCGATACGCAAAAGAAGGAAGATGATAACGAAGATAAAGTTTCCTTAATGACGATTCACTTGTCTAAAGGTTTAGAATTTCCTGTCGTTCATTTGGTAGGATTAGAGGAGAATTTATTTCCAAGTTTTATGAGTTCCAACACCCGTGAAGAGTTGGAAGAGGAGAGGAGGTTGTTTTATGTAGCCCTCACAAGAGCCGAAAAACAGGCGGTTTTCTCTTATGCCGTTTCGAGGTTTCAGTGGGGAAAAATTACCGATGCAGAACCTTCACGATTTTTATCCGAGGTAGATGCTGAATATTTAGAATTTTTAAATCCTGCTAGAACGAGCAGATTTGTGAATCATGCTGGGATACAGTCTGATATTTTTGGCGACACACCGAGAACCTTTAAAAAGAAAGCACCCAAGAAAACCATTCATAGGAAAACGACACAACCTACGATGTCCAAAAAATTAAAACCTGTGGCAAGTGCAAAAATCACCAATCCCAATGGTACTTCTGTTGAAGATATTCAGGTAGGTGACCGAGTGAGGCACAATCGTTTTGGTGTTGGGGAAGTGGTGTTTTTGGACGGGACAGATTCAAATAACATCAAAGCAAAGGTGGATTTTGGACATAATGAAGTTAAAAATTTAATTTTAAAATTTGCAAAACTTACCAAATTATAAACGATTTACATTATGATTATAGCTAAAAATATACATAAATTTTATAATAATTTAGAGGTACTCAAAGGGGTAGATATTCATATTAAAAAAGGTGAAGTAGTATCCATTGTTGGAGAATCTGGAGCAGGGAAATCTACACTTTTACAGATATTGGGAACATTAGATGTGCCTTCTTTTCCTCAAAAATTTAACACCGAAATTTCACTTGACGGACAATCTTTCATCAACAGGAGTGATAAAGAATTATCTCGATTTAGAAATGAAAATATAGGTTTTGTTTTTCAGTTTCATCAATTATTGCCAGAGTTTACGGCTTTGGAAAATGTACTTTTACCTACAAAAATCGCAGGAAAAAAGGAAAGCGAGGTAAAGGAAAAGGCATATCAGTTATTTGATGATTTGAAAATTGCTCATCGTTTGCATCACAAACCGAGCGAAATTTCTGGTGGAGAGGCTCAGAGAATTGCCGTTGCAAGAGCATTGATTAACTCACCGAAAATTATTTTTGCAGATGAACCAACAGGGAATTTAGATTCTAAAAATGCAAATGCTTTACATCAGTTATTTTTTGATTTACGAGATAAATATGAGCAGACCTTTGTGATTGTTACCCATAATAATAAACTCGCTGAGGTAACGGATAGGAAATTAGTAATGAAAGATGGATTGATTGTTTAAGGTTTTTTGCCTTTGATATCGATATGTATTGTGTACCATTGATGGTCAAAAAAAATCGCTTAAAGAAATTTAAGCGATTTTTGTATTCTATAAGTTCAGTGGTTGAACTTGTTTGGGCTAAAAAGTAGATTTTTTATTCTATTCAGATATCTACAGAGTTAGCATTATTTATTCTTATTTTTTTAACATACCTCCTAAATTACCCATTCCTGGCATATTAGGCATCCCTTTGCTCATCATCTGCATGAGTTGTTTTCCTTGTGGTCCTTGCATCATTTTCATCATTTTACCCATTTGTTGGAATTGTTTCATGAGTTGATTAACTTCGTTTATTTTTCTTCCTGAACCTTTGGCAATTCTATTTTTTCTTTGGGTATTGATAATAGATGGTCTTCTTCTTTCTTCAGGCGTCATCGAGTAGATTATCGCTTCGATATGCTTAAATGCGTCATCGTCTATATCTACATCCTTAATGGCTTTTCCTACTCCAGGAATCATTCCCATTAAGTCTTTCATATTTCCCATTTTTTTGATTTGCTTAATTTGCTTTAAGAAATCATCAAAACCGAATTCATTTTTAGCAATTTTTTTGTGAAGTTTTTTGGCTTCTTCCTCATCAAATTGTTCTTGAGCTCTTTCTACTAAAGAGACAACATCTCCCATTCCAAGTATTCTGTCTGCCATCCTCTCTGGATAGAAAAGATCGAGGGCTTCCATTTTTTCACCTGTAGAGATAAACTTGATTGGTTTTTTTACCACCGAACGAATCGTCAGAGCGGCTCCACCTCGTGTATCACCATCTAATTTGGTAAGAACAACACCGTCAAAGTTTAGAACTTCATTGAATGTTTTGGCTGTATTTACGGCATCCTGCCCTGTCATAGCATCTACTACGAAAAGTGTTTCGGTAGGTTTGATGAAATAATGAACCGATTTTATTTCGTCCATCATTTGTTGATCAATAGCCAATCGACCAGCGGTATCCACAATCACTACATCGTGATTGTTGGCTTTAGCGAAATTCACTGCATTTTCCGCGATGGTAGAAGGGTTGGTAGCTCCTTCTTCGGTATAAATAGGAATATTGATTTGTCCTCCCAATACTTTTAATTGGTCAATAGCCGCAGGACGATAAACATCACAAGCTACCAATAAAGGATTTTTAGCCTTTTTAGTTTTAAGATAATGAGCTAATTTCCCTGAAAAAGTAGTTTTACCAGAACCTTGTAAACCAGCGATAAGAATAACGGTTGGTTTCCCTGCCAAAGAAATACCTTCTTGGCTTGTTCCCATGAGTTCCACCAATTCATCGTGAACGATTTTGGTCATTAATTGACCAGGAGTTAAGCTGGTTAAAACATTTTGTCCTAATGCTTTTTCCTGAACTCTTTTCGTAAGGTCTTTGGCTACTTTATAATTCACATCGGCATCTACCAAGGCTCTTCTAATTTCCTTTACGGTTTCTGCAACATTAATTTCAGTGATTTTCCCACGCCCTTTGATGGAGTGTATCGCTTTATCTAATTTATCTTGTAAGCTATTAAACATATTCAATGATTTAAGACCGCAAAAATACAGAAAATTATTGGTTGTGTCAAGTTGTTTTTTTTCAATGAGTTGATAGGTGTTGGTTGTTTTTAAAAAAGACTAAATGAGTCCTGGTATTGTTTTTATTTCTAAAAAAAAGAGTATTTTTACCAAATGATTTCAAAGGCGACCATAGATAAGATATTTTCCGTTATCAGAGTGGAAGAAATTATTGGCGAGTATGTGCAATTAAAAAAGGCTGGTTCTAATTATAAAGGATTAAGTCCTTTTCAGGACGAAAAAAGTCCGAGTTTTGTGGTATCTCCGTCCAAGCAAATTTGGAAAGATTTTTCTTCGGGTAAAGGAGGAACGGCGATTTCTTTTTTAATGGAGATAGAAGGTTTTACTTATCCAGAGGCATTGAGGTATGCTGCCAAGAAATACGCTATCGAAATCGAAGAGGACAAAAGAGCACTTACCGAGGAAGAAAAAAAAGCCTATTCGGAAAGAGATTTATTGTATAAAATTCACGAGGTAGCCAACGAATTTTTTATTCATCATTTACATCAAACAGAAGAGGGGAAACTCATTGGTCTTTCCTATTTTAAGGAAAGGGAACTGAGGATGGAGATTATCGAAAAATTCCAGTTGGGATATTCTCCTCAAAAACGAAACGCCTTTACCGAATATGCACTTGAAAAAGGCTATCAAAAAGACATTTTGGAGAAATCTGGTCTTTCTCTTTTTACCGAATATTCGCCTGATGGTGTCGATCGTTTTAGAGAAAGAGTGATATTTCCTATTCATAGTTTTTCGGGTCGAGTTTTAGGTTTTGGAGCGAGGATTTTAAAAAATAATGTAAAAACGGCTAAGTACCTCAATTCTCCAGAAACAGGTATTTATCATAAATCCAATATTTTATACGGTATCAACCAAAGTAAACAAGCGATTTCTAAACTGAATGTTTGTTATCTGGTGGAAGGTTATATGGATGTGATTGCTCTCCATCAGCACGGTATTGAAAATGTGGTGGCGAGTTCGGGAACAGCACTGACCAAAGAGCAAATTAAACTCATTAAAAGGCTAACCGATAATGTAACCATTTTATTCGATGGGGATAAAGCAGGGATAAAGGCGAGTTTCAGAAGTATTGATTTACTCTTAGCCGAAGGAATGAACATTCGGGTTTTATTATTTCCTGATGGCGACGATCCTGATTCTTTTGTGAGGAAACACGATCAAGAATATGTAGAGAATTATATTCAGCATCAAGCCCAAGATTTCATTGATTTTAAGGCAGAAATTTTATTAAAAGAGGTGGGCGATGATCCGATTAAAAAATCGGAGGCAATTCGAGATATTGTAAAATCGGTGGCGTTTGTGAAGAATGCTCTTAAACAAGAGGTTTACCTGAAAGAAGTAGCCAGTAAATTTGATATTACAGAGCGAACTTTATTCAACGAACTGAATGTTCAGAAGCAAATTAAAAATAAACAAACCAAACCTACTCGCCTTCAAAAACAAGAGCCAACACCTAAATTAGAAGTTGTAAAAAAAGCTGATTTTCAAGTCAATCCGCTTTTGGTATTGGAAGAAAAATTGGTAGAGCTGATGATAAAATATGGTAATTATATTATAGATAGGAAAGATGATAAGAATAATGCCTATCAAATTACCGTTATTGAAGAAATTATCCATCATTTTAATGAGGATAATTATCAAATAATATCGCCTATTAATCAAAAATTAGTCGATGAGTTTCGTAATGGTATCGAAAAAAATGAAATCTGTTCTCAGGATTTTTTCATTTCCTTAATGGACGAAGAAATTACAGGTAAAGTGACCGATGCCTTGATAAACCCTTATGATTTGAGTAATTGGGAAAAGCACAATATATTTTTCAGCACAGAGGAGGAGGTTGTTCCAAAGGTAGTCAGTGATGTAATGGCTCGTCATAAGCGAGAATTAATCGTAAAAGTGATTCAAGATATTAAAAAAGATATCGCAGAAGGGAAGGGAGATGCAATGGAGAATTATACCCGAATCAATAAATTAAATCAGTTAAAAATAAAAATAGACGAAGATTTATATCGAATTTTATAGTTGATGTTTCTTTACGCCGAAAAAAAATATTTTCCGTGTAAACGATATTATATTCAACCTTTTATAGGTCTTCTCTAAATATAAAATTAAAACTTTACTAATCAAATTAACCAATTATGAATATTAGAAAAATAACATATATATTAGGAGCGTTTTTGATAATCAGTTTGTTACAATCTTGTCCTGATAGATATAAAAATAGAGAGGATATTGCAGCAAATATCGCAGAGTATGCAGATTTAATAACCATAACTCCATTACAGCAGATTTATCAGCAAGGAGATGAAATTGTTTTAAAAATTACTGTTGATGCTACCAATACTTATTTTGGAGGAGAGGCAAAGAACCTACATCAAATAACAGGTAATGATAAAGCTCGATTAAATACAAGTATCTATACACTTTTTGAAGATAATGAATTTGAAATGATAAAAGGTTCACAAGGAGAGTCTATAAATGAGTATTATTTATTGTACAATCCTACCAATGGAAAATATGAATTGGAAATTAAAATCATTTTAACTACAACAGGCATAAATATTCTGAACGCAAAAGGTTTTATTCATTTTAAAGGAAGTGATAAATACAATAGTTTTTTCTTAGATACGAATGTAGAAGGAATGGATGAACAAGGTCTTGTAGCGTTTAAAGTATTACCTTAAACTTTAATAAACAATTTTATGGATTTTAGAAAAATAATTTATGAATTTAGTGTACTGATATTATTAGGTGTATGTATAAGTTGTATTCCTGAAAGAGAACCGCCTACCCGTTCATTCTTTACAAAAATTCCAAATTTAGTGAGTATTTCACCATTGCAAGACACCTACCAAAAAGGAGAGGAAATAACATTAAAGGCTTACTTAGATACTGAAAATACTTATTTTAATGGGAAAAAGTATGATGTTTATGAAATAACACAGAATAACAAAATGTCATTGGATATCATTTACTACACTTCTAATATGTTGATTTCAGGTAATGAACTAACTTTTATAAAAGGTGGCAAGTCGGAATATCCGAATATTTTCTATATGACTTATAATCCAAACAATCATCAATATGAATTAGAAATAAAAATTAAATTGAATAGAGTTGGAGGATATGCTCTCCGTGCAAATACAGTATCAATGTGGGTGAGTGACCAGCAACCTTATTGGACTGACTTTAAAATAACAACGAATATAGTAACAGGTGGCAATGAACAAGGTGTAATAAGATTTATAGTTCTTTCCTAAGTCTATGAGTAATTTAATTTATGTATCTTTACGCCGAAAAATAAGACAATAATATGGACATAAAAAAAGAATTTAGAGATTTTTCTACTAAGCATTTAGGTAATAATGGTTTAGCGACCGACCAATATATGAGAGGGTTCGACCCGATGAATATCACCCCTTATATTATGGAGGAACGCCGAATGAATGTTGCTCAGATGGATGTTTTTTCTCGTTTAATGATGGATAGAATTATCTTTTTGGGAACAGGGATAGATGACCAAGTGGCGAATATCGTAACGGCTCAGTTGTTATTCTTGGAAAGTTCGGATTCTACCAAAGATATTCAGATTTATATTAATTCTCCAGGAGGTAGCGTCTATGCAGGATTGGGGATTTATGATACCATGCAAATTATCAAGCCAGATGTAGCGACGATTTGTACGGGAATGGCAGCATCTATGGGAGCTGTTTTATTGGTTTCAGGAGAGAAAGGAAAACGTTCTGCATTAAAGCATTCTCGTGTAATGATTCATCAGCCAAGTGGTGGAGCTCAGGGAGTGGCAAGTGATATGGAAATTAATTTAAGAGAAATGTTAAAACTTAAAAAAGAGTTGTATGACATTATCTCTACACATTCTGGACAATCTTACGAGTGGGTAGAAAAAGCATCGGATAGAGATTATTGGATGACTTCCTCAGAGGCGAAAGAAAAAGGAATGGTAGATGAGGTTTTAGGATTGAAAAAAGATTAACAAAATAAACAAAAAAATCATAGAATTTAACTATTACGAAAATTCATTAGAAATCATTGCCTTTTTGTAGAATATGTTTAAATTTGTGTTTTAAAAATTAAAATAATTAAATAGAAAATAAAATGAGTCAATTTGATGTTACCGTAATCGGTTCAGGACCTGGTGGATATGTGGCGGCAATTAGATGTGCCCAATTAGGTTTTAAAACTGCACTTATCGAAAAATATTCAACGCTAGGAGGTACTTGCCTGAATGTAGGTTGTATTCCTTCCAAAGCATTATTAGATAGTTCGGAGCATTTTGAAAATGCAAAACACAATTTCGAAAATCACGGAATTTTAATCAACGAACCAAAGGCTGATATTGCAAGAATGATTGCAAGAAAAAACGAAGTAGTAGAACAAACTACAAAGGGTATTCAGTTTTTAATGGACAAAAATAAAATTACCGTTTTCGAAGGTTTAGGAAGTTTTGAGTCTGCTACAAAGATTAAAATTACTAAAAAAGACGGTTCTACCGAAAGTATAGAGTCTAAAAAAACAATTATTGCAACAGGTTCTAAGCCAACTGCTTTACCTTTTGCACCGATTGATAAAGAAAGAATTATCACTTCTACAGAAGCCCTTAATTTAAAAGAGATACCAAAGAAATTATTAGTGATTGGAGGTGGAGTTATCGGACTTGAATTAGGTTCTGTATATTTGAGATTAGGTGCTGAAGTAACGGTAATCGAATACGATAAGAGAATTATTCCAGGAATGGACGGTGCTTTATCAAAAGAACTTCAAAAAGTATTGAAAAAACAAGGGATGAAGTTCAGTCTTTCTACGGGAGTTTCTAATGTGGAAAGAGACGGAGATACCGTAAAAGTAACGGCAACCAACAAAAAAGGGGCAGAAGTAACTTTCGAGGGAGATTATTGTTTAGTTTCTGTGGGTAGAAGACCTTACACCGAAGGTTTAGGATTGGAAAACGCAGGAGTAGAACTAGACGAAAGAGGAAGAGTGAAAGTAAATGACCATTTACAAACCAATGTAGCGAACATCTACGCGATTGGTGATGTTGTAAAAGGTGCAATGTTAGCTCACAAAGCAGAGGAAGAAGGAGTTTTTGTTGCTGAATCGTTGGCGGGTCAAAAACCTCATATCAATTATAATTTAATCCCAGGAGTAGTGTATACTTGGCCAGAAGTGGCAGGAGTTGGTAAAACTGAGGAGCAATTAAAAGAAGAAAAAGCAGACTATAAAGTAGGAACTTTCCCAATGAGAGCATTAGGAAGAAGTCGTGCATCAGGAGATACAGATGGTTTAGTGAAAATTTTAGCGGATAAAAACACCGATGAAATTTTAGGATTCCACATCATTGGAGCAAGAGCAGCAGATTTAATTGCAGAGGGAGTTACCGCAATGGAATTTAGAGCGAGTGCAGAAGATTTAACGAGAATGTCTCATGCGCATCCAACTTACGCAGAAGCGATTAAGGAGGCGGCATTAGACGCTACGGATAAGAGAGCAATTCATATGTAAAATGCGAATTGTTGAATAATTATAAAAGAGAAGTCGAAAAAGGCTTCTCTTTTTTTTGAAGTGATGAATTTAAAACTTATTTTTGCGTACTTAAGACTAAATTATGGAGCATTTTGAGAGTTGGAAAGATTTATTAAACCCCGAATTTTATATTAAATTAGGTGGTTTTTGGTTAATATTATTTATTATTTTCGCAGAAACGGGACTTTTTATAGGGTTTTTCTTGCCAGGCGATTCATTGTTATTTGTTTCGGGAATTTATGCAGAGGTACTAATTAGTGAAACTTTTGGTTCTACGGGAAGTGGTTTTTGGGATACTACAATTTTAGCATTGAGTGTTGCTTTAATGGCGATTTTAGGAAATCAGGTGGGATATTGGTTTGGTTATAGAGCGGGTAAATCTCTATATGAAAGGGAAGATTCGTTTTTCTTTAAGAAAAAATACCTATATCAAGCTCACGACTTTTTTGAGGAAAAAGGAGCTTTTGCCGTTATTGGAGCGAGGTTTTTACCTATCGTAAGGACATTTGTGCCTATTGTTGCTGGGATTGTAAAAATGGACAAAAAGAAGTTTGTCTTAGATAATATTATTGGGGCATTTGCTTGGTCTTTTATAATGATTTTTGCAGGGCATTATTTAGATTCTTTATTCAGAACTCAATTTGGGATAGATTTAAAATCTCACCTCGAAATGATAGTCCTTGTGATTGTATTGGTAACAACGCTTCCTGTGATTGTTAAATTCTTTTTTGGGAAAAAGAAAGCATAAATATTTCAATCTTAAACATAAAATGAAAAAATCCGAGTTTTTAAAGGCTCGGATTTTTTTTACTATTAATGAATTATCTATTTCTTTAATTCTTCAATCGTTTTGCTTGGGTTTTCTGAACCAAAAACGGCACTTCCTGCCACTAAAACATCTGCTCCAGCATCAAATAATAGAGAGGCATTTTGTGTATTGACTCCTCCATCTACTTCAATTAAAGCTTTAGAATTGTATTTTTCAATCAATGCTTTTAATTGTTTAATTTTCTTATAAGTATTTTCGATAAATTTTTGCCCTCCAAATCCAGGGTTTACACTCATTAATAATACCAAATCTACTTCAGCAATAATATCTTCCAAAACACTCACAGGTGTAGAAGGATTAAGCACTACTCCTGCTTTTGCTCCTTTTTCTTGGATTAGTTTAATCGTTCTATGCAAGTGGGTACAAGCTTCATAATGAACCGCTACTAAATCTGCTCCTTGATGGATGAATTCCTCTACATATTTCTCAGGCTCTACAATCATCAAATGGACATCAATGAATTTTTTGGCGTGTTTTTTGATCGGTTTCATGACAGGAAATCCAAATGAAATATTAGGAACAAATCTCCCATCCATTACATCGATGTGGAACCAATCTGCCTGACTTTCATTAATCATTTCGATGTCTCTTTGTAAGTTCCCAAAATCTGCTGATAATAGGGAAGGAGCAATCATTTTTGTCTTCATTTTTTATGATATTTTAGGTTCATATTAGGCTTGATATTCAATAAAGTTTGGTAGATAAGTTGAATTACATTTTTTACATCTTCTTTGGCGACCATTTCTACCGTCGTGTGCATATAACGCAATGGTAATGAGATTAATGCCGAAGGAACTCCACCATTAGAGTGAGCGAAAGCATCGGTATCTGTTCCTGTTGCTCGGCTACAGGCTCCTCTTTGGAAAGGTATTTTTTTCTTTTTCGCCGTTTTAGTAATCAGTTCCCTTACATTATGGTGAATACTCGGTGCGTGGAAAACCACAGGACCGTCGCCACATTTTTGGTCACCTTCTTTTTTCTTGTCAATCATCGGTGTTGTCGTATTATGCGTAACATCGGTAACGATAGCGATATTCGGCTTAATGGTGTCAGCAATCATTCTTGCTCCATACAAACCAACTTCCTCCTGAACGGAATTAGTAATATACAATCCAAAAGGTAATTTCTTCTTGTTTTCTTTCAATAATCTCGCTACTTCAGCAATCATAAAACCACCAATTCTATTGTCTAATGCTCTGCAAACGAAATATTTGTCATTCATTTCAAAGAACTCATCAGGGTAGGTAATCATGGTTCCAACACTGATTCCCATTTCTTCAACTTCTTTTTTGGAAGTTGCTCCACAATCAATAAAAATATTGTCCAATTTTGGGGTAGGTTCGTTTTTATTCCCTATTCTTGTATGAATGGCTGGCCAACCGAAAACGCCTTTTACAACCCCTTTTTCTCCGTGAATATGCACCATTTTAGATGGAGCAATCACTTGGTCTGAACCTCCATTTCTAATCACATAAATGAGTCCGTCATCGGTAATATAGTTTACATACCACGCAATTTCGTCTGCGTGAGCCTCTATCACTACCTTAAATTTTGCTTTTGGATTGATAATACCATAGCAAGTACCATAATGATCGATTTTAATTTCATCTACATAAGGTTTGATATAGTCCATCCAAATCTCTTGTCCTGCTCTCTCGTAACCTGTTGGAGAGGCAACATTTAAATATTTTTCTAAAAATTTAATCGATGACTTTTTTAGTTTCATAATAAAAAGGGTATAATTTTTGCTTTAAGTTTTCAAAATGTAAAAGTAATGAAATTATATCAATTTATATTAATATTTGTATTGTTTTTGGGAGGAATTAGTTTTGGGCAGGAGACTATTAAGCGTAAGTCTTTTGATGATATACCGAAAGAGCAGTTGCGTACAGATGATTTTGGAAATCGATATTATTATGATAAAAAACAAAGAGCTAGATACTATAAAATTAATGGGGAAACCGTTATTATTATGGACGAATTACAATTGGTTAGAAAACCTAATTTTAATAATGAATTAGATGCTAAATATTATAAGTTTATCAATAGAAAATTGTCCAGAGTTTATCCTTTATTTTTAATTGCTCTTGAGCAATATAGAGATATTAACGAGGAAGTTTCCAATATTGAAAGAAAGTCTGAAAAACGAAGGTATATCAAACGAAAGCAAAAGAAATTAGCCGAGGAATACGAACAAAAATTAAGAAATCTAACCACAACCGAAGGTCGAGTTTTTGCTAAACTAATGAGCCGAGCAACGGGAAAAACGGTCTATGAGATCATCAAGGAATTGCGTGGTGGTTGGAGTGCTTTTTGGTGGAATGTAAAGGGAAATATCGCCGATGTAGATATTAAAACAGCTTATAATCCGCGCCGAGATAGGAGCGATGCCTTTTTGGAAACCCTTTTACAATCGCATTGGAATGCTTACCATCTTCCCCCTTATCCTGGGTATAAAGATTTTAAAGTGAAGAAGTAATTGGAGAACGAGAAAATTAGGGAATGAGATGATTTCATTATTTTTTCTCTCGTTTAGATTATCTTGCCTATTTTTTATACTTTTAATTTTTATTTTGCTTTCTAAGTTCAGTGATTTTAACGCTTGTAAGGAGAAGCAATCGGTCTAAAAATATGACGATTCAAATACAATTTGCCGTCAATGCCCTCATAAAAAGGAACATCTATGCACATTAAAAATCTACAATCTTTTTTAGACGAAAAGGCGGATGCGTATAATCATATTGATTTTATTCAAGATGATCCGATTCAAATTCCGCATTTATTTAGCCAAAAAGAAGATATCGAAATAATTGGTTTTTTAACCGCCATTATCGCTTGGGGAAACCGAAAGTCTATTATTCAATCGGCTCATAAAATGCTCGATTGGATGGGGAATTCTCCTTATGATTTCGTGATGAATGTTACTGATAAAGAACTGATGAAATTTCAGAATACCTCTGTCCATCGTACTTTTAAGGGAGAAGATTTTGTAGCATTTATATTGAATCTAAAACGAATCTACACTCAGCATTCTTCTCTCGAAAATGTAATCTTATTAGAAGAAGGGGAGACAAATTATTATCATGCTTTACATCGTTTTCGAGCAATATTTTTAAGCGATAAAGAGCATAGAAGTAAGAAACATATTAGTTCTACTTATAAAAATTCATCTGCAAAAAGGTTGATGATGTTTTTGAGGTGGATGGTCAGAAAGGATAATCGAGGAGTGGATTTTGGTTTGTGGCAAAAACATTCTCCTGCCTATTTATCGATTCCGTTAGATGTTCATACAGGCAATATTTCGAGGAAATTGGGGCTGATTACTCGTTCGCAAAACGATTGGAAAACCGTAGTAGAATTAGATGCCATATTAAGGAAATTGGATGCAAAAGACCCAGCGAAATATGATTTTGCATTATTTGGGTTAGGCGTAAATGGAGATTTTTAGTAATATTAGCTAAAAATAATCATAAATGTTTTGTCATTTTAATGAAAAGTTTTATTTTTGCAACCTGTTAATCAACCTCTGACGAAATCCGTGAATGTTGTTTAGCTTCAAAATTTTATTTTATCATTAATAATGGATTTATTAAATTACGTACAAGAAAAGTACATCGAGAAAAAAGATTTCCCAGAATTTAGTGCTGGAGATACTATTACAGTGTATTACGAAATCAAGGAAGGTAACAAAACAAGAACACAGTTTTTTAAAGGTGTTGTTATCCAATTAAGAGGGACAGGAGCTACTAAAACTTTTACCATCAGAAAAATGAGTGGTGATGTAGCAGTAGAGAGAGTTTTCCCAATTAATATGCCTGCTCTACAAAAAATCGTTGTAGATAGAAGAGGTAAAGTAAGAAGAGCAAGAATCTTCTACTTCAGAGAATTAAGAGGTAAGAAAGCAAGAATTAAAGATGTAGCTTTTAAAAAGTAAATCTTATTCATTGCTAAAAACATAAAATCGCCTAATTTTTTAGGCGATTTTTTATTGCTGAAATCACTTCAAATCAAAAAAAACCTTATTTTTGTCAATTAAAATCAATACTATGTCTTTATCAGAACAGGAAATTATTCGTAGAGAGAAATTAAATAAATTAAAAGCATTGGGAATCAATCCTTTCCCAGCCGATGAATATACTATTACGCATACTTCAAAAACGATAAAATCTGATTTTCAGGAAGGAGAAAAAGTGAAAATCGCAGGGAGATTAATGTCGAGAAGGATACAAGGAAAAGCTTCCTTTGCCGAATTACAAGATGCAGATGGAAAGATTCAGGTTTATTTTAACCGTGATGAAATTTGCCCTGATGAAGATAAATCAAAATACAACCAAGTTTATAAGCAATTATTAGACATCGGTGATATTGTAGGTATCGAAGGCGAATTGTTCACGACCAATGTAGGCGAAAAAACGATTATGGTAAAAGATTTCACGCTTTTAACTAAGTCTTTACGACCTTTGCCTCAGGCGAAAACCGATGAAAATGGTGTTGTTCACGATGCGTTTAACGATGCCGAATTACGATACAGACAACGATATGTGGATTTAACTGTGAATCCAAATGTGAAGGAAATTTTTGTCAAGAGAACGAAATTGTTCAATGCGATGCGTCAGTTTTTTAACGATGCTGGATATTTTGAGGTGGAAACGCCAATCTTACAATCTATTCCAGGAGGAGCAGCTGCCAAACCTTTTATTACGCATCACAATGCTTTGGATATTCCTTTGTATTTGAGGATTGCTAATGAATTATATTTGAAGAGGTTAATCGTTGGTGGATTTGACGGAGTGTATGAATTTTCAAAAAATTTCCGAAACGAAGGAATGGATAGAACGCATAACCCTGAGTTTACGGCAATGGAAATTTATGTTGCTTATAAGGATTATAATTGGATGATGGACTTCACTGAAAAATTATTGGAGTTCTGTGCTCATCAAGTGAATGGAACAACAAAGGCTCAGTTTGGAGAACACGAAATTGATTTTAAAGCACCTTATCCAAGAATTTCAATGACAGAGGCTATTCAGCAGTTTACAGGATTTGATATTACAGGAAAATCTGAAGAAGAATTAAGGACTTTTGCTTTATCGATTGGTATTGAAGTAGATGAAACGATGGGGAAAGGAAAATTAATCGATGAAATTTTTGGAGAAAAATGCGAAGGTAATTTCATTCAGCCAACTTTCATTACCGATTATCCTGTGGAAATGTCGCCATTGACCAAAAAACATAGAGATAACCCTGAACTCACAGAAAGATTTGAGCTAATGGTTTGTGGAAAAGAAATCGCCAATGCTTATTCTGAGTTGAACGACCCTATCGACCAAAGAGAAAGATTTGAGGAGCAATTGAAATTATCCGAAAAAGGAGATGATGAGGCCATGTTCATTGACCAAGATTTCCTTCGTGCTTTGGAGTACGGAATGCCACCAACTTCTGGTTTAGGTATCGGAATGGACAGGTTGATTATGTTCTTAACTAATAACGCATCGATTCAGGAAGTGCTTTTCTTCCCGCAAATGCGACCAGAGAAAAAACAGGTGACTTTAACTAATGAAGAAAAAACAATTTTAGATATCCTAAATAAGGAACAAGAAATGCCTTTAAGTGATTTGAAATCTCAATCAGGATTATCAAATAAAAAGTGGGATAAATCTATTAAATCACTGACTAAAAACAATTTAGCGAAAGTAACAAAGACTGAAACTGATTTAATTGTAAAGTTAATATAAAAATCAATCAAAAAATAAGTACTCATAAAGTACCCATTAAATATTTACAATAGGTTGTCATTAGACAGCCTATTTTTGTTGCAAATAATAGCAGATAATATTCAAAAAGTGTCACAAACTTGTCACTTGAATCGAATTTATCCATTATATTTATAACACTAAATAATTTTATTATGGCAGTTAATTTAAGGGTAAAGCATTTGGGGAATTCCAAGATATCAAAGCGAAAACGACCTTATAAGTATCAATTAGATTATATTTTAAATGGTAAAAGAGTAAGAGAAACCATAAAAGATGTAGTATTTGAACCCACAGATACTAAAGATGAAAGGAAACAAAAGGAAAGAGTGGTTAATCATATTAAATCTCAATTAGAAATTGAATTAGGAAACTCAAAACACGGTTTAGTATCAAGAAAATTACAAAAGGGAAATTTTATAGACTACTTTAAACAATTAGGAAGTAAAAAAACTAATAAAACCAAAATCGCTTGGGATAATACCTTAAAACATTTAATTGAATTCCAAGGTAAGAAAATCACATTTGAAAACATTTCGATTAGTTGGATTGAAAATTTTATAGAGTATCTTAAAAAAGAAGGATTATCAAACAACTCTATTGTAACCTATTTCAATAAAGTAAATGCAACACTCAATCAGGCTGTGAAAGAAAAAATTATACTCGAAAATCCTATAAAGTATATAGATAAACCGAAAAAAGTAGAAACGGAAATAATATTTTTAACCAATGAAGAAGTTCAAGAAATAATAGAAACCGATTTTTGGAACAATGAAGTTAAAAATGCTTTTCTATTTAGTTGTTATACAGGATTAAGGGTCTCGGATATAATGAATTTACAATGGAAGCATATTGAGAATAAAAAAATTCAAATCGTTCAAAAGAAAACTAAAAACATCGTTTATATTCCTTTAAACCAAAATGCAATCAATATTTTAGAACTTCAAAAACACAATAAAGAATTTGTATTTAACCTATCTGAACATCATTCTTCAATTAATAGAACAGTTAAGAAGTTAATTAAACGAACAGGAATAAAAAAGAAAGTGCATTTTCATTGTGCAAGGCACACATTTGCAACACTTTTAGTTTCATCAGGTGTCAATATATTTACTATCTCAAAATTGATGGGGCATAAGGATATAAAAAGCACTTTGGTATATGCAAAAGTGATTGATAAAGAAAAACAAAAGGCAGTAGATAGTATGAATAATTTTAAATTTTAAGAAATGAATAAATCAGAAATAAAAAAATTAGTAGAACACTTTGAGGATAAGGTATTAATCAATTTTGATACCCATTTAAGTTATTTGGTATTAGAAGACTTTTATAGTGGTGGTTACAATGATAGAATTGAAGATGAATTCTTCTATGATGAGTATTTTAAAAAATATGAAAAAAATATTATAAGCCTTCTCTTACATATCGAATATAAAATGGATAGTGATTATATGGATTTCAAAATAAGGCTAATCAAATTGAAACGGATAATTGATAACCACTTTATTAAGATAGGTAAAAGTCCTACTCAAATTAGACCCATAAGGCAGTCTAGAATTACATATTTTCATTTAAAGGATAATATAGATAAAAATAAATTTGTTTCACTACTATACGACGAATTGACCTCTAAAAACTTCATTGATTGTCCAGTCCAGGTATTTGAAGAATTATTTAATGAAATGCCTAATAGGTTTAAGGTACAATGGATAGGTACAGAATTACAATTAACACTTTTAGTAAATTCACTTTTAGGATATTTTGATAGTGATGTTTCAAAACAACATTACAAATTGACAACAAACTTATTTGTGAATAAAAAAGGTAATGATTTTAAACCGAAACAATTAAGTAGTGTATACACTGAAAAGGTAGATTTAATAAAACCCAACGACCCAGTACATAAAATAATTGAAAAAATAAGTACTCACTTACCACTCGTTTAGTATGTATCTATTTATACTGAATATATTCGGATTTTTGTATCATAATTTTAAAAAAAACAAATTATGAGTTTAAAATCTATTTTAAAGAAAATCTTAAATGAGTTAAAAATACTCAAAAAAGAAGTAAAAAAAAGAAACCTTTATCGTAAACGACTACTTACTACTTCAGAGGCGGCGATTGTTACTGGTGTAAGTCAATCTTATATCCAAAAAATGGTTGCTTCAAAAAGTCTTCCACATTCTAAACCGACAGGGAAATTGATATTTATACATCGTAGGGATTTAGAAAAATTTTTATTACAAAATTACACACCTTCAAATGATGAGGTAGAGTGTGAGGTATCTAATGTGATTATTTCATTAAAAAACAAATAATAATAAGTCAATCCAATTACCACTAAATAGAAACATTATGATAGATACGATAAGAGGTTATATAATCTTAAACAAAAGCCATAAGTCGAACTTTAAAACATTGTTACAAGATTCAACTAAAACCATTAGAAAAAACGGATATACAAAAACCACAAATTTACTCAATTTCAAAATTACTATTTCATTTGATGAAAAACATAATCCTCATAGGTTATCATTCAATGGTTCACTGCCTAAATTCTATTACGGAAATAATTTAATCCATTTGGATTGGGATAAAACCCAAGATGCAATCCAAATGCTTTCAGATAGTTTGAATGTCAATATTTCAGAAGCAATACTTATGAGGGTTGATTTTGGGATAAATATCCCCTTAAAACATTCTATTTATGAATATATTAATTGTTTTTTAGCATACCCTAGATTGGAAACAATACGATTTAAAGAATCGGTTACATTTTATACTTCAACCAATACTCGAAGTTTTATTTATTATGATAAGTTGAAAGAGATGAGTAATAAAAAGAAAAACAATTTTTATAATCAATTCATTAATGAAAATGTATTACGCTATGAAATACAATTAAAAAAGCATTTAAAAAGACGCTTTAGACTGAAAGAAATGAAAGTGAAACACTTATTTTGTGATACTATTCAAAACAAGTTACTAGAATATTGGTTTAATGGATACAAAAAAGTGAAAAAACAAGCCTTAGGGATAGACCCTGAATATTTATTAAAAGGTCATAATGGATTGCAAAAATATCTATCTTATCACGGAATACAAAGATTGGGTTATGATAGAATCAATAGTAAGATATCAGAACAAATATTTAATGTAAGTAATAATAGAGTAAAGAAAAGTAAAATGAGAGGGCAAATAAAAAAATTACTTAAAGAGGTTAATAAAAATGCACTAGACAATAGATTAATAGAAGAATTAGATGAAAAAATGATATTCATAAGGGATTTCATTATTTCAAATAAATCAGTCCCCTATTTTATTTCTGAAAAAGAATATAAATTTTAATATTGAGTGCCTTTTTAAATAACTCAACCTGTACGCATACGATAAAGTTTTATATCGAAAACTATAGGATATTAACAAAAATCTTATATATTTGTATTATTAATAAAAAATAAAAGCATATACGAGATATTCATTCAAAATAAAAATATACGAAAGGCATTAGCCATCTGATAACTTTAGTAAAAACTGGTAATTTTTAAAAAATAAGTAGAAAGATGATGAGCTAATGCTCGTGTTCCTTAGGGGGTACGGGCTTAGTTCGCTTCACTTATTGGGTATACCAGTACCTTACTAAAGAGTGGACTACAGTACTGTGCCCTTTTCTAGTTTAACTTTTTTCAATATCGGTGCTGGGTTGAATAATTAAGAATACTAATAAAAAATGTTTAGAGAAGTATTAAAAACAAGTAATCAAGCTGATGATTTATTCAATTATTGTAAAAGTACAGTCCTCAAAATCAATGGTGTTATTGAGCATCACACAACAAGAAAGATTGTATGGACAATAGATAATCAGGAAACTACTTTCAAATGTGAAATTCTAATCAGGAAACTAAAAGATGTAAGTAGAATTGAAATAGTTGTCAATTCTAAAGAAAATAATAAGAGAATAGAAAAAAAAATAGCTGATATTTTTTTTGATGAACTATTTTCTTCAAATAAGGTATATTCACATCCTAGTGAATATACAATGGAAGTCCCTCAAGATAATTATTTAGATAAGTTTCTTTCGTGGAAAGTTTTTGCAGTACTATCAGCCTTGGTACTTTTTACAATTTATGCCTCCACTAATGATAATAAAAAAGAAAGTAATTCAAACAAAAACAACTATAGTAAAGTAGGTAGAGATTTAAAAATCTTTAAATATGTCAGTTCAAACAATGATTTTGAGCAAGGAGATAAAATCGTTAAAACGAATATAGAAACAACTTATCATACATTCGATTTTAAAAAGAAAATTATAACTTTTAAGTCGCAATCTAGAACAGGAGATTGGTTGACATTTGAATATAAAATGAAAAATGAAAGAGTGGTAGAAGGTTTAAGCGGATTAAAAGGATTGGAGTTTGATATTGAAAGTCCTGTTTGTCATCAGGTTTGGGTTAGTTCTATGGGTAACATAGGATATGAACTGGTAAATGACCAAACTTTAGTTTTTTATGATGTAAAAGAAATCAAATGAGAAAATTAGCATTTTTAATATTATTTTTATTTATCAAAATAGGGTATTCCCAAAATCAAGAATTAGACCCTACAATTTCATTCCAAAGTTCATATTATACATTTAGTAAGAAAGATTCAATAATGGAAGTTGAAGATATAGCTTATCATTCCATTGATAATTCAAAGAAGATTATTACTTCAGTAATAAGAAATAAAAAAAATGAATGGGTAAGTAATAGTGTACATTTCTTAGATGTTTTAGATGAAGATTTGGGGTATAAATTTTTTATCAATGAAAAAGGATTAAAAATGGCTTTATTTGTACTAAATGAGAGTCCTAGTTATTTTACTTTCTTAACATCAAATAAAAATGAAAGATTGACATTTTACAACCTTGAACAAGTAGAAAATGAACTGGTAAAGGCAATAATTTCAAGTACAAAAGAAATTATAATCGAAGAAATAGTAAAGGATATTGAATATTCAGAATATTATAGAAAAAAGGCTTATAAAAAGGCAATAGAGTACATAAAAAAAGGATTGAATAAACAAAAATGTAAAATGATAAGTCAGGGCACCTACAATCCAATTCTTGTTCGGTATATTGGTAGCCAAGGGTTTTTAGTGAAATTCTATTGCGAATTCGATTGTAATCAGAATTATATTAATCCATCATATTTTTGGGTTGAGGCATTTTATATAGGAAATGGTAAATGGGATTTAGAATTAGTAGACCAAAAATTAACTCACTAAATAATAAATAAGTATATTTGCCTGTCAATAAAAAATGCTCATCATTGTAAATAAGGGTAAATAAAAGGAGATATATTATAGAAAACTGTCACGATTTTGTCAAGAGAACTACAATAACCCCTTAAAAACATAGGTATAATAAGGATTTTTAAGTAAATGTTTTATTCTTCCCGCAAATGCGACCAGAGAAAAAAGCACCAAGCATTGAGTTAAATGATAATGAAAAAGCGATTTTAGATTTATTAACCGAAGAGCATCAGCCTTTAATGGACATAAAGGAAAAGGCAGGTCTTTCCAATAAAAAATGGGATAAATCAACGAAGAATTTATCTAAAAATAATCTAATTAAAGTAGAGAAAATCGACGATGTAGTCGTTGTCAAGAAACTTTAATATTCACAAGACTTTCGAACGAAGAAAGGAAATGAATACTATTACAGCCAACGGGATGATGTAAAAGTAGTTAAGTTGGCTTTTTTTAGCATAAAAAATAGAAAAGAAATACGGAGCTTCAATTAAAAAATCCACCTTTTTTTGAGGTGGATTTTGATTAACAATATTTATTTCTATTAAATATGAATTACTTCATCATACGCTGCTGCTACGGCTTCCATAATGGCTTCTGAAACCGTTGGGTGTGGGTGAATAGATTTAATGATTTCGTGTCCTGTAGTTTCTAATTTTCTTGCTACTACAGCCTCTGCTACCATATCGGTAACGCCTTCTCCTACCATATGGCAACCTAACCATTCACCATATTTAGCATCGAAAATCACTTTGATAAATCCGTCTGTATTTCCATTCGCTGTAGCTTTACCACTTGCTGATAATGGGAATTTACCTACTTTAATATCATAACCTTTTTCTTTCGCTTGTTTCTCTGTAAGCCCCACAGAAGCAACCTCTGGGTGGCAGTAAGTACAACCTGGGATGTTTCCATAATCAATGGTTTCAACATGCATACCTTTGATTTTCTCTACACAAGTGATTCCCTCGGCAGATGCCACATGAGCCAATGCCTGAGTAGGAATAACATCTCCAATAGCGTAATAACCTGGTACAGAAGTTTCATACCAATCATTCACTAAAATTCTTCCTTTATCGGTCTGAATACCTACTTCTTCTAAACCAATATTTTCAATATTTGGGGTAATACCCACCGCTGAAAGTACGATTTCTGCCTCTAAAGTTTTCTCTCCTTTGGCAGTTTTCACTGTTGCTTTTACGCCATCTCCTGAAGTATCTACAGATTCTACAGAGGCATTAGTCATAATTTTAATTCCTGATTTTTTCAGCGATTTTTCTAAATGTTTAGATACTTCCTCGTCCTCCACAGGAACGATATTTGGCATATATTCTACAATCGTTACTTGTGTTCCCATCGTGTTATAGAAGTCCGCAAACTCTACCCCAATGGCTCCTGAACCAACGACAATCATTGATTTTGGTAATTTAGGTAAAGTTAATGCTTGACGATAACCGATTACCTTTTCTCCATCTTGAGGTAAATTGGGCAATTCTCTTGAACGAGCTCCTGTTGCAATAATGATATGATTAGCAGAGTATTCCGCTACTTTTCCGTCTTTATCGGTTACCGCAATTTTCTTTCCTTTTTGAACCTTTGCTGTTCCCATGATGACATCAATTTTATTTTTCTTCATTAAAAACTGAATACCACCACTCATTTTGGAAGCAACACCTCTACTTCTTGCAATGACATTAGAGAAATCAAAACTTGGATTGTCTACTTTATTAAGACCGTAATCTTCTGCATGTTGCAAATATTTGAATACATGAGCAGATTTTAGTAGTGCTTTTGTTGGGATACATCCCCAATTTAAACAAATACCGCCTAAGTTTTCTTTTTCTACAACAGCCGTTTTAAAACCTAACTGAGCTGCTCTAATCGCTGTAACATAACCACCAGGACCACTTCCTATAACAATAATATCGTAATTCATTGACTTAAATTTTGATGCGAATTTACATAAAAAAAATGAAAAAGAGGTGGTCTAAAAAGTAATTTTTGCCCCAAATGCCTAAAGTTTCAGGTCTATTCATCTAAGAGGTGCTTGAAACTATCCACTTGTGGTATTGGCAAATTGTATTAATCGATTACTGAAAAAATCAATTCAATTATTTCTTTTGTCCTTTTCATGAAATGATTATATTTGTAAGAATTAAATGATCAAAAAAATGAATATAAAGAGAATAATACTGGCAAGTCTTACGGCGACTTTGCTCGTTTCTTGTAGTGGAGGTGCCAAGAAATCTGATGCCAATACAAGTACAAATCAGACAAAAACTGAAAATGGCGATTTTAATTATGTCGTGGATACATTTGCAGACATTAAAGTATTGCGTTATCAAATCCCTGAGTTTGATAAATTAACACTGAAAGAGAAAAAATTGGTCTATTATTTAACCCAAGCAGGTTTGGCTGGGCGAGATATAATGTGGGATCAAAATTATCGACATAATTTACAAATTCGTAAAGCTTTAGAAAAAGTAAACGACGAGTTTAAAGGCGATAGAGAAACCGAAGATTTTAAAAAGTTTAAAACTTATTTAAAGAGAGTTTGGTTTTCCAATGGTATTCATCATCATTATTCGAATGACAAAATTAAACCTGAATTTTCCAAAGATTATTTGGCAGGCTTATTAAAAGCAGTCAATGCCGAATTACCAACCGAAGTTTTCGAGGTGATTTTCAATGATAAAGACGCTAAAAAAGTGAACAAAAAAGCAGGTGTTGATCATGTATTAGCCTCAGCAGTGAACTTTTATGGAGCTGATATCACGACCAAGGAGGTGGAAGATTTTTATGCTAAGGTAGATAAAGGTTCGGAAGATCAGCCAATTGAGGTAGGTTTAAATGCTACTTTGGTGCGTGAGAATGGAAAATTAGTCGAAAAAGTTTGGAAATCAGGTGGCTTGTATGGTCAGGCGATTGATAAAATTATCTTTTGGTTAGAAAAAGCCAAAACGGTTGCCGAAAACGATGAGCAAGCCAAAGCATTAGGCTTATTAATTGAATATTATCAAACAGGAGATTTACATAAGTGGGACGAATATTCGATTGCATGGGCAAAATCTACCAAAGGAAATATCGACTGGATTAACGGATTTATCGAAGTATATAACGACCCGAAAGGCTACAGAGGTTCTTATGAATCGATTGTGCAAATCAAGGATTTTGATATGTCTAAAAAGATGAAAATTGTTGCGGATAATGCACAATGGTTCGAGGATAATTCATCAATAGATGATAGTCATAAGAAGAAAAATGTAGTGGGTGTTTCGTATAAAACCGTGAATGTAGCAGGTGAGGCAGGAGATGCGTCGCCAAGTACACCAATTGGCGTTAATTTACCGAATAACAACTGGATTCGTGAACAACATGGTTCGAAATCGGTTTCGTTAGGGAACTTAATTAATGCTTATGCCAAGGCAGGTGGAACCCAAAAGTTAAAAGAATTTGCCCACGATGAGGAGGAAATTGCATTAGAGGAAAAATATGGAGAATTAGCGGACAAATTACATACGGCATTGCACGAAGTGGTTGGACACGCATCGGGGAAAATTAATAAAGGAATTGGTCAGCCAAAGGAAACTTTGAAAACTTATGCCTCTACCTTGGAGGAAGGTCGTGCAGATTTAGTTGGTTTGTACTATTTATACAGTCCTAAATTACAAGAATTGGGCTTAACCGATGATTGGAAGAAGACAGGAAAAGCGGCGTATGATGGTTATATCCGAAACGGATTATTAACGCAGTTGGTTCGTATTAATTTGGGTGATGATATTGAGGAAGCTCATATGGTCAATCGTCAGTGGGTTTCTGCTTGGGCTTATGAGCAAGGAAAGAAAGATAATGTTATCGAAAAAGTGGTGAAAGACGGAAAAACGTATTACAATATTAATGATTACGAAAAATTGCATGAGATTTTTGGTCGTTTATTGAAAAAGGTACAACGCATTAAATCTGAAGGTGACTATGAAGCAGGAAAAGCATTGGTGGAAAACTACGGTGTGAAAGTGGATCAAAAGATTCACAAAGAAGTTTTAGAGAGAAACAGCAAGTTTAAATCTGCTCCGTATAATGGATTTGTGAACCCAATATTGGAGGCGGTTACCGATAAGGACGGAAATATTACTGATGTTGTTGTAAAACAACCAAAATCCTTTGAAGAGCAAATGAAAGCTTACGCTAAAAAGTACAGTTTTTTAAATTAATAAGGATATTTCTCAATAATAAATCGCCTAAATTCAGTTTTAGGCGATTTTGTTATTTTATGCTTTGGGTTAGGTGACAGAACCTCTATTGTTTATATAATTTTGTTGTAAGCAGTTTTTATTCTCTCCATCTTCTTTTTTCAATAGTTCTAACATTTTTTACATCTTTAAGATTGATAAGAAATTCTGACAAGTGTTTTAATTCTGTATCTTCTAAATTTCCTTCATAGGCTGATATATAAATCGCATTTCCAAAATTTTGTTGTGTCTTTTCAGGTGAATCATCAACAATTAAAATTCTTTCAAGTTGAAACCCTTTTCTTTTTAATTTTTTAAGTCTTTTTAGATTAACATATTGATCTAACTCGTAATCTCTTTTAACGGTACAACGACTTTTTCCAAAAATAAATTCAAATTCTACTTCTATAGGTTTTATTCTTTCTACGATATCATTCACATATTTATCGTCAGCAGAAGACCAAATGGCAAGTTTAAAGTACTTGCTCATTTCAATCAAAAAGTCTTTCAATAAAGGACGCTTATACACATAATAGTTAGCATATTTAAAATCCTCTTCAATGTTAAGTTTGTTTTCAGTTGCGTGAATTAGGGTTTCATCTAAATCTAAAATAAGTAATATATTTTCTTCCATTTAAAATGATTTCTGATTCAGTGTTTTCTGTTATTGTTTATTTTGTGTTGATGATTTTTTTTTAATTTTCAACGCCGTATTTTTTCCAAAAGTTAAGGTCGTATTCATTAAGTGATAATACAACTTGTAAATCATCATTTATTTCTGATTCAGAGTCCAAATACTGATGTCCACCAGTTGTATTTTTATATAATTCAGATGCTTTTTCCCTAAACTCAGACCACTTGTTTTTTGTCAAACTCCAATGATAATTTCCATCTACTAATTTCAATCCGCTGTTGATGTGAGTTGAATACATTTTAATTTTGATATTGAAATTTGGGTCAATGAATTTAGCATTGTTTAGTTCAAATTCCGTTGAGTTTTTAGATAATTGGTTAAATATTTTTTCTAATTCTAAAAGTCCATAAACATCAGCCGAAATCAATATACTATCTTCTCCCTGAAAATCATCAAGGAATGCAATTCTAATATATTTTTCGTCTTCCATTTCAAATGATTTCTGATTCAGTGTTTTCTGTTAATTAGTTAACGAGCGGTTTAGTGTATGAGCAGTAGCGGATTAAAAAACGAAAACTTTAATTTCAGCACTACACTTAGCCCAACCTTATTTTAATTTTTCAAATTTACGCAAAAAATTAGAAATAAGGTTGAGCAGTTAAAAATGTCTGAACTGTGGGGTAAGTGAATTATTTGCTATTGTTTATGCACTTGTTTGGTGTGTTTGTTATTTATTTTACTATAAATCATTCCATTCCAAAAAAGTTCTTTATCAGGTTCTATAACATTTTTAAATTTAAAATGAAATTTAGCCTTTACAATTCCTTTTTCAAATAAGTTTTTGTCTATTTTAATGTTTCCACTTTTTAAAGGAAATTTATTTTTCCCTAAATTTCTTATGCTATTAAGCTCTACAAAAGCAGAGCATAAGTTGTTTTTCAATTCTAAAACCAAATTACTATGAGTTGAAGCGTTATTTGTTGATTTTCCTCTAATAATTCCATTTTCAAGTTTCTCAAATTCTATAAAATTAGTACCTGAATATTCATACATTCTATTGTTGGAATACAAAGAGTGAAAAACATGTGTTGTATCAATCATTTTATAAAATGACTGTAATGAATCTTTATTTATTTTTCCAAATTCATCTTTCATTCCATCAATTTCAATGGGACAATTGCCATCGCAACTTAATTGTCCGAATTGATTTTTATAAATTCCCTCTTGATAACTCCATTTTTCTTTAAAGGAGAAATCCCCTTTAAGATTTTTAGTCCACTCAATTTTTATACTTTTATGACGCTCCTTTTTATAGTTAATCATCTTACACGAAATCATCATACAAGAAATTATCATCGTTAATAGTAATATGTGTTTATTTTTCATTTTTTAAGTCTGTTGCTCTAATGATATACAAAAATTGATGGATGACCAAGTTAGCGAAAATTTTCGTGTTAAGCACTAGCCTAAACCATTACGATTGGATTCGGACGAAGTGGAGTCTGCAGTAATTGATTTTATACAATATTGTGCAACGTTTTTATTTAAATAGTTTGTTTTTTAAAATCCGATAATTCAGATTCTTTTCTTTATTCCGCAATCTTTGGTTTTGTCTATCAAAAGTCAAATTCTCCGAATAATTTCTTTCAGATATTTTAAAAGTCAAAGTGCTGTCATTCAGTGTTTTGGTTTGAGCTTTTTCCAGATCTCCAAATCCAACAACAGAATTATAAAATTCCGCTGATAATTTTCCATTTTTTTGTCGAACAGTCAGCGATTGGGTTGTCGCAAAATTGTCGTCAATTATGTCAAGTACAATTTCTCCTTTAATTCCGTTTCTGATTGTATTAGTAATTCCGAATGTCAAATCAAATATTGGAATGAGCAATAATATCATCGGAAACAATTTTTGTGTTAAATTCCGTTTTTTTACGAGTAAACTTATAAGTCCGATTAAACACAAAAGAATTGAAATCAGCCAAATTCCACTCGTAATCATATTCGGATAGAATTCCATTAAAAGAACGCTCAAAATATAAATTATTGGCAGAATGATGTATTTCAGAATTTTGTTTCTCATATGTTGCACATCGGTCTAGTGTATGAGCAGTAGTGGATTAAAAAGCCTAAAACTTTAATTTCAACACTGTCTTAGCCCAACTTTGTTTTAGTTTTTCAAATTTACGAAAAAATTAGAAATAAAGTTGGGCGGTAAAAAAGCACCAAGCGTGGGGTAGGTGACTGAACCGCTATTATTTATGTATTGTGGTGCATTTTTTCTCCTTTCAAATTGTTTTTTTGTCCGTTCAAATTCGCAATCCATTTCTAAAATTCAAAATCCTTTATCGGTGAAGAAATATCTACTAAAACGCCATTCGGGTCTTTCAATAAAAGTCTTCTTTGTCCGTAAAATGTGTCGGTCGGTTCACCTATAATTTCAAATTTTTCTGATACCGCAATTTTAAATACTTCGTCTACATTGTCTACTACGAATGTGACATAAAACCCTTGCGGATTGTTTTGGAATTCTTTCGGTACGATTTCATTTGTTCGGTCAATGATTCCCAATTCCAGTTTTTTATCCTTCGAGATGAGATGAAGGAACCAATCACTATGATAGTCCACATTAAAATCAAAAAGTTTAGTATAAAAATCCCGACTTTCCGTTAAATTGTCCGAACAGATATTCGTCATTATTCGGTTTATTTTCTTCATTTCCTTTTAATTCAGATTATAGATATTTGGTCAAATGTGCCACATCGGTCTAATGTACGTGCAGTAGCGAATTAAAAAAGTATAAAACTTTAACCTTTCAAATTTACGAAAAAATTAGAAATAAGGTTGAGTAGTTAAAAATGCCTGAACTGTGGGGTAGGTGAATGAACCGCTATTGCATAAATACTATGTTAGCTACAGATTATTTTCTCTATGCTTTTTTATGAAAGCTAGTCTAGGTCTATGCTTTTCTTGTTTTGGTAAGTTCAACTTTCTCCCTGAAAAATTTAAAGTATTAAACACGTCACTATCTGAATTGTTAATTAATTCATTTGAAAATGATATAGTATAATCATCATTAATGGTTAACATTTTTTTATCAAAAAAATTATGATGATTGGAACAAAGTAATATTCCATTTCTCACATCAAGTCTTTCTTGTTTTGTAGAAATTGAATAAGGTATTATGTGACAAGCCTCTAAAACCTCTTTAAAAGATAGTTTACATACAGCACATTTATTCTCATAAATTTCAAGAAGTGCTTTTCTGAAAATTGTTTGAACGACACCTCTTACCTTTATTTTTGTGTAAATGGTTTTTGAATTATCGGGTTCATTAATTATTTTTTTAACTATTTGCTCTTTAGTAGTACCATCTTCTGCATAAGTAAAAGGGTTTGGAATTGATTTCCAAATATATTTATAAACTTTTTCAATACCATCTCGAGAATTCTCAATATCGTATGCAACAAATCCACTACCTGGTAAATTAGAATTCTTGTTAAGAACTAAAATTGTCAAAGGAGGTAATTGATTTTCCATACAATAATCTTGTATTAAATCTAATACAAATCTTACAGCTCTATGATGAATACTTATTTTTTCTCCAAGTTCTTTATAGGTTATGGTTTTACTATTTTGAGCATATTCAACTAATACATTCCAAGCTAAATAAGCTCTTTGTTCTTGATTTATTTCTTCATTCATTTTATTGTGTATTTGTAGCTAACGTGCGACGGATTGGTAAAAGACGGAGCGGTAGTGGAGGCTTTTACACATCGGAAAATGTGTTTATGTAGTAGCGGTAGCGACTAAATCAGCCTAATTTTTCAATTTTCACATTGTTTAATTATATTAGATAATAATTCCAAAGATATATTTATACCCACCTCCCAACATTCATCATCTTGACCAATAAGTATAGTTACTCTTCCTTCTTGAAAACTCCAAAACACATCAGAATCTAGTGTTTTTCCTGCTTTTATAGAATTTCGGTTCTCCCATTTATACTCTTCTATATTTTTAAATTTTTCTATGTCTTCAAATTTTAGTTCACTTATATTTAATTCTAAATAATCATTCCCTAATTTAATCGAAATACTTGATTTTGATTTATAAACAGATATTTTCATTTTATTATTTTTACCTATATCTATTCCCACATTATCTCCTTAAATTTTATTTACATAGTTTTGCTCCAATTACTGCTAACACACAAATATACACAGTATATTCAAACCACCAAAATGCACCTTAAATAAAATCGTAAGGTTAATATTTTAATAGTTTGATGTTTTGATATTTTGTGTAAAATACTTGTGAAAATATAAGCATTATCAAGATGTCAAAAACATACGCAGTAATGCAATAATAACTCCTACCAAACCACCAACAATGGCTCCATTTAAACGGATGTATTGCAGGTCGTTGCCTACTTTGTCTTCTATTTGGTTTACCAATTCTTTATCATTAAGGCTTGCCAAACTCGTTTCCACCATTTTACCTATTTCGTCGTGATTTTCAGCAATGATTTTTTCAATTGCCCGTTTAATAGAAGCGTCAATATTCGATTTTAAATCTTCGTTTTGTTTTAATTTGTCTACCAAAACTTGAAGTTGCTCATTTAAAAAGTTTTCTAATTGGTCATCATTTTTCAGTTTTGATAGTATGGTATTTGAGATTCCATTCCAATCCATCGAAGCGAGTTTGTGCTTGATATTGGTAATGATCTCGGAAGTTTCGGGGTCGTTATGTATCAATTTTTCGGAAAATTCTAATACATAATGGTCTATTTTCATCCGTATGGCGTCTTGTGGATTGTGTTTGGCGTTTTCAATAATATCATTAAATGAATGGAGTAGTTTTTGAGCAATAGAATCTCTATCAATCCCATTTGTCGTTTCACCAATGCTTACCAAAAGCCCTTTTAATTTGGATTCTTTTTTATAATTATCAATCTGATTTTGAATGGTGAGTTTTAAAATTTCTTCGGTTTCAGAAGCGTTAATTGTTTTACTTGCTGTATCCAAAATCGTTTCCCAAAGGTTGTTATAGGCTTTATTTCCGATATTACTTTTAATGAATTTCCCTGCATAGCTTCCCACATTGAGGCGTTGCATTTGGTTTTCTAAAAAAGAATTGAGGTTTAAGGAAGTGGCAAATTGTTTTACAAGAGGTTCTACAAAAGAAATGAATTTTTTAGTATCATTTTCCTTCAATGAATTTAATACCTTATCAACAATAGAGATTTCTGCAATTTTCTCTTTAATCACTTGCGGAGAAAGCCATTCATTGGTGACTAAATCCACAATTCCTTCGGAAATTTTCGCTCTATTTTTTACGATGATATTGGTATGTTTCCGAACAAAAGGAATCGGAATTTCACGAAAAAGAGCCTTGACGGCAAACCAATCGGCAAAACCTCCAATGGTCGCAGCTTCAAATCCAGATAATGCAATATGCCAATACCACCCACTGATATATTTAAAATAAAGGAGCAATTGTAGGGTAATTAGCCCCATAATGGAGATAATGAGTGAGTTTCTACCTGTATGATTTTTGGTGTTTTTCATTATTTTATATTAAATAAAAATCAATTGATACTTCTAAAAATAGCATCGAGTGTTTTGCCTTCTTTTGTTTTCTCTACTAAAAGTAGTTGTTTTATAAAATCAATTCGCCTTACTAAAAGATTCTAATATTTCAAAAATATTATCCGCCTGAGTTTCGGTAAAAACACCATCTACACCCTGACTATGAAAGTTCACAAAAGGAGCTTTGTAAAGTTTTTCAGGCTCAATTTTACCATTAACTGTAATGAATTTTTTAATCGTGTCTAAAAACTCAATTTGTATTGAATTTAATTGATAGTCATTAATAAAATCAGCAAAAGCCTTATCGACAGTTTCGGCATCTAAACCGATTAAAGACACAATAAATTCATCTAAACTTTTATTTCCGAGTTCTTTTTCAACGGAAGATTTATCTATATCGCTAAAAAGAATATCCTCCAAGGCTTTTAGTTCGGTTTTGGTAATGGTTTCGCCCTTTCTAATTCGTGAAATGGTAATATGATTTTGATTTTCACGAATTAATTTTTCTAAACGATATTTGTTATCCTGAAACGGTGAAGTGTTATATTCTATATTGGGTTCGTGGATTTGAGGCATATCTTCATCTACAAGAAGTTCATCTTCAAAATCGGTGATAACATACTTTTGTTCGGCAGGATCAATATACTTAATTAAGCCTCTAAGTTCTTTTCTTATCGTATCAAGGTGATTAATACCTTCTGTTTTCCAAAAAGATTCTTCTAAAGGTAATTTTATAACAGATTCCAAAGACTTAACCATAGGAATGCTAGTTTTCTTTAATAGGTTTTTAGAAAGTTTTACCACCTTTGTAATGGACGATGTAGATTTTTCTACATAATGCTCATTGTTTGGTGTTTCTAGTCGCTTTTTAATTAAACCATATAACAATTTATCATAAAACCTTGCTAAATCGGTATCGCCTTTGCGAGGTTTTACTAAAATGGCTAATTCCTCTTCAATTCGTTTTACATCTCGTTTGGATAGATTATCCCACAACTCACGATTGGCATTAAATTCGTGAACCGTTTTAAGATTCATTTTTACATCAAAACGCTCTAAATCTAATGCAGATACCTCTTTGTACAAGCCATCTAATAAGTCCGTTCTGAACTCTTGTAAATTCTCGTTATCCTTAAACTGTTTGCTTTTTAAATACTGTGCTAATTGTAAACGCAAACAAAATAAAACTTCGGTTAAACTCTTTTGAGTTGAGGCATCAATCCCTTCCGGATTTTCTTCGAAAAACTCAAAATTTTCACACATATCAAAGATTAAGAAATGGGTTTTGTCTTTCCCTTCACCAAATAAATTGGGGCGTAATCGTGAGCCACGACCAATCATTTGCCAAAACTTTGAATAGGATTTTACAGGCTTATAAAACACCAAATTAACACAACTAGGGGCATCAATCCCTGTATCCATCATGTCCACAGAAATGACTATTTGCGGTAACCTATCCTTTTCTTCATCGCAAAATCGTTCGATAAACTCTTGGGATTTTGGCTCGGAATGCAACACCACTTTTACATAATCGTTGCCAAAGAGTTCTTTATCCAATTCTAAGAATGTCTCTCTTAAAAAATAGGCGTGTTTTCTATTTTTGGCAAAAATAATAGTTTTCCCTAACTCTTCACCAGACCTGTTTTTTATTCCGTGCTTAATAACATATTGCAATGTTTTTACTGCTGTGGGTTTATTAAATAACCAAGTATTTAATGCATTTGATGCGATAAATTCGTTACCCGTAGCCTCTTCACCGTCTAAAATTTCTTCTTCAAATTGTTCTTTTTCTTCCTCCGAGAGTTCTTCGTATTTAATCCCTTCTCTTGAAAATTTGGTCGGTACAGGAATCGATTTATAAGGTACCAAATGCTCATTAGCTACTGCTTCTTCAAAAGTATAGGCATCGGTAGGCGATTTATCAGGTAATCCAAAAATGCTGTAAGTATTTCTATCGATTTTATTTTTAGGCGTAGCCGTTAAACCTAAAAACAAAGCATCAAAATAGTCAAAAATAGCCTTGTACTTTTTGTAAATAGAACGGTGTGCTTCATCAATGATAACTAAATCGAAATGCCCAACGCCATAAAAACGCCCTTCTTCGTTTCGGTTGCTATCAATTAAGCTCATCATCGTTTGGTAAGTTGAAAATGCGATGCGAGCATCAGGGTTGTCTTTATCCTCTAAAAGATTAACAGCACTATGCTCTGGAAGATGTTTTACAAAATTAGCTTTGGCTTGTTTTACCAAACTAATTCTATCGGCTAAAAACAAAACTCGTTTTGCCCAGTTCGCCTCAAACATTATTTTTGAAAGAGCGATGGAAGTTCTTGTTTTTCCTGTACCTGTGGCTAAAACCAACAAAGCACCTCTATTAGTTCCGATGTATTTACCTGTTCTTTTGTCGTTGCCCGAAAAATGTTCGGCGATACTTTTTATAGAACGAATCTGATAAAAACGCTCTACTATTTCTGTATCAATAGGCATAGAACGGATATCTTTGCGATGCTTTCTTCTGTACATTAATGTTTGTAATTCTGACTTGGTATAAAAACCATGTACTTTTCTGGCTTGCTTATAAAAACAATCGTCCCACATAAAGGTTTCGTAACCATTGCTGTAATACATTACGGGTCTTCTGCCAAACATTTTTTCTAAGGAATCAGCATAGAGTTGCGCTTGATTTTCTCCTTTAGTAGCACTTTCCATTGCCTTTTTTGCTTCTACCAAAGCCAAAGGCAAACCATCATCGTCCCAAAGGACATAGTCCACAAAACCCGTTTCGGACTTATTGGTCGATTTTGGCATATAAGTAACCTTGTACTCTTTGTCATTAACGCCTTTTAAATCCCAACCAGCCTCTCGTAAATACACATCTATAAGGAAACGGCGTGTTTGTTTCTCATCAATAGGGAATTGCACTGTATCGTCAAGCGTGGCTGTTGCCTCAATTTTATTGGCTTGTATCCGAGCTTGTGAATTAATTCTATGAAGATTATTTTCTTCAGTTAAACGCTTATTTTTTTCCTTTTCGGATTGTAGTTTTTCTTGATAACTTTGTAGCTCTTTTTCAAATTGCTCTTTTAGTTTTTCTATTTCTCTTCTTGAAAGTGCATCGCCTTCTTCTTTTGGGATAAGGTCAAAATCAAAAATTCCGATTTCACCGATTTTGTTTTGAGCATAGGATTTGGCAAACCATTTTGCGAAATAAAACAAGGCATCAATGGCATTATGCGAATCTATATCGCTTACCGATTTGTTATGTGCCGCAAGGTTACCAGTGTTTTTAATAACAAATAATTCTTGATACAGCTTATGATTAAATTGTTCTTTAAACTCTGGTTGAATTAATAAACTATGAAGCGTTGTATTGTGTTGATTTTCTAAATCTTCATCGTTGGCATACATCCAATTAACGGCTTGTTCTAATGCCAATCGACTATATAACAACGATGTTCTAGGGTCGGTTATTACGGTTTGTTCTGCCTTTATTGCTCTATTGTAAAAGATAGCAAATTCTTTTTTTAGAAAATCAAAATTTGACTTCATCATTTTATTTTTTAATATGTTCTGAAACTATTTTTAAATAGGACTGTTTAGATTTTTCAATTTTTTGTAATGAAATTCTCATTAGGTCATAAAATCTACTCCAAACTTTTCTTGATTGTCTTTTTATATGGTTACCTCCATTAAAACCTTTAAAGGTAACATTAGCTTTTTCTACATAACTAAGATAATTACCCCAATCATATCGAGTTGTTTTGGTGTTTTTATTATAAATCTGCCTTCTTCTGGCTCCTTTATAAGTAAAACGCTTATATAAAGAATTTTTATATATTTCATTAGGTGTAGTAGATGCATTTATAGCCAATGAAGTAGCTCGTTTAAAAGATTTTTTCATTGAACGATTAAATTTTGAATAACCTGCTGTCTTAATTAAAGCTCGCTTACCATTATACTCAAAACCTAAGTATTCTAATGTTTTAGCTTTTTTAGTACCTGTATTTTCATTAACTTCAAAACCTACAAACTGACCCTGTTCTTTATGAAAATGATACACTTTTGTTTTATCTGGATGAATTTCTAAATTCACTTTATTTTCATCAGAAACTAAATCTCGTAAGGTTTTAATAGCTTGCTTTTGTTGTTTTCTTGGAACTATTAAAATTAAATCATCACTATACCTTTGATAAAAGCCATTAATATTATTTATATAATTATGAATTTCCTGATCAAAATCTAGCATATAAATATTTGCTAATGTAGCACTTAATGCAGTCCCTTGCGGAATCCCCTTAGTTTTTGATGACTTTGAAACTAATGAGATACTGTTTTGTAAAAATTCTTTTTTCGTACAATAAGCAACTGCATTATGGTCTTTTAAAAATCGTTTATGTTTAATGGGCTTTTGCTTGAACTTAGTTTTGTATGGATTGTTTTCTGCTTTTGTTTTGACCCAAATATCAGATTTGTATTTTCTAAATAATATATCTTCATTTACATATCTAATATTAGTAAGAGATTTGTAAACATTATAATGATCTTTTTCAAGTGTATTTGAATTATTCCAAACCTCTGACCATTTCCGTTTCAATATTTTACGATCTAAGCTATCAAAGAATTTAGTTATATCAGCAACTATTACTGTTAACTCTTTATCATTATTTTCCTTAATAAAACTAAAGGCTTCTAAAGCAAAATCAATATTACATTTGTTCTTGTTTTTTTGTCCTTCTATCTCGATTTTCCTATACGCCACTACAGATTTATTAAAAGGCTTATTTTTAATAAACTTTTCATATTTGTCTGAAAGTAAATAACTGTAGTACGAATATATTTGAGAATCTAAATGACTAGCAAAAAATATTTCTCTTGATTTAGGTTTGTGCTTTACTCTCTTTCGTTTTTTGCACTTATTTTTAACACCTTTATCATTGGCTCTAAATTTTCTTTGAAAAACTGTTCTGTGTAAAAAGGGAAGAAAACTATGCTTTGCAATATTTTTATCATCCATAATATAGGTTTCTAATTCGGGGATATTTTCTTCCTTTAATTGAAAACCAATATGAGGATACTTTTTTATTTTTATCCAAGGATGTCTTTCTTTTCTACTCATAATTTTAAATAAGGGTCGAGATTCAATTGTAGCAGGCACACACGATAAAACAATGCTCAAACGATACTTTCACTATTCATAGCTATAATATCACTACTCTTTTCAGGTATAATTATTGCTTATATTACATTAAAGGTCATAACTAAATATATAACTATTAAACACATGAACAATAACAAACTGAATAACCTAACAAGCTTAATGCTTGCCTATATGTCGTTGATGGTAGAAATAAATCCTATCACTACTGACATTGGTATTCAGTTGCACACTCAACGTATATCTCAAGTGTGGAATTTATGCTAAACGTTTTTCTCGGCCACTCGACCCTATTTTTCATATTCTTTTATTAAACACCCCGCAAATTACCATTTTTTTATGAAACTAGCTCACCTTTAAAGGCTTTTTGTAACAAACAATTAAATAAATCTTCGCTTTCTTTTAACTCTTGCTTTGCCCAATCTTTTTGTTTTTCAATTAAGGCTATTTTTTCTGCAAACTCGTTTTGAAGTTCTATTGGGGGAATAATTAGTTTTAACTTCATAATATCAATTGTACTAATATTTGCTTGCCTTACTCCTCTACCTAATTTAGTAACTTTTCTTTTAACTGCTTTATGTAAAAACATATGGTAAAAAAAAGCTTTATTATAGTTTTTTATTATATTAAATTTCACAACACGCTGGTTTAATAGGTATTTATCATAGTCATTTGATGCTATTTCAATATTACCATAATCATTTTTTCCGACAGTACCAGTTAATGACATTAATAAATCATAAGGATTTACAATCCAACTTTTATATTTTTTAATATAATTAATAGGAAGAAAAGACACATTTCTCAAATCAAAAAAACCTTTATTTACTGTTCCTATTTTGATCAAAGGAACTCCGTCCTCAACAAAATCAGTACTTTTAAAAGCATAACCACTAGATAGAGTTATTGAATTTCCGATAGGTTCTAAATTCCCTTTAGTAGGGTCGCCAAACATATCTAAAAAAATACTTTCTGCAAGGGTATTATACTCGTCTAAGACTTTTTTCGTTTTATCTCGTAAAGCCGTGGCATTATCTAAAATGGAAACAATTTCTTTTTGGGTTTCTATTGGGATAAGTGGGATTTTTATTTTATCTATATAATTTCTAGAAATATGTTTTAACCCAGCACCTTTAAAACCATCTTCTAATAATCTTAAATTATTTTGACTAAAAAAATAATAGATATATTTTGGACATACTCTTTCTTCATCAATCGGCTGAGCCACTAAACAATCCGTTGAAACAGAAAACTTTTGATTACAAAAATGTACACTAGGCTTTCCACCTGTCCCAAAAATTAAACTAGGACTAGAAAAATTAAATTCATCTATGCTTTTAGAAAGAATATTACTAGAAGTAAAAAAAGGATATTTCCCTTTACCTAATTCTAAACCATCTCCTGCTTTAATTTTTGATTTTTTTTGATATTTAAATAAATCACCAAATTTAACTACTTCCATAACCTAGTTTAAGTTTAACTTATTTAATAATTCTAAACGCTCTTCGTTCAATTTATGTAACCTAGATATAATTACACTTGGCTCGTCATATTCCACTTCTTTATAAATAATTTCTTCGTACGACTTAAAAGTTAGTTCCCAGTTATTTTTAATAATTTCACTGGCAGGAACAAAGAAACTTTGGCTTGTGCGGTCTGCAAAGTTATGCGTACAAGTTTCTTCTAAAAATTCATCAAAACCTAAATTTTCAGGTATGTCGTGTACATGTAAAACCTCTCCATTTTCATCGTGCATTTTTCCAAAATAATCGCTATTTATATAACGATAATGGTCTAATATTTGAGGGATATTAAATTTTTCGTGTAGTTCTTCTGCGTTTTCAACACCATTAAAAGAGAGGTTTTCAAAAACAGTATCGTCCACTAACAAATCACGCTTTTGGTCTAATGATTTTCCATCGGCTAACATTTTATAAAACCAAACTTTGTCCGTACCACCGTTATCAGTTTTGGTAAATACTAAAATGGAAGTACTTACCCCAGAATACGGCTGAAACACACCACTTGGCAAAGATATTACCGCATCCAATTTTTGGTTTTCCACGATTTCTTTACGGATACTTTTAAAAGCTTTACCAGCCCCAAACAATACGCCATCAGGTACAATTACCGCTGCTCGTCCTCCTTTTTTTAATTGTCTTAAAATCAGGGCTAAAAACAACAATTCTGTTTTGCTGGTGTCAGTCACATTTTTTAGCCCTGGTGAAATGCTATCCTTGTCAATAGTCCCCTTAAATGGCGGATTTGCTAATACCAAGGTATAGGCATTACTTACGGTATTGTCTTTACTTACGGCATCTACATCTACAATATTCGGTTGCTCTATTCCGTGTAAAAATAAGTTCATAGAGGCAATGCGTAGCATGGTAGCATCAAACTCGGTACCGCTAAACATTGTTTTATTAATATGGTCTTTGTGCTTGTCTAATTCTGTAATGCTATTGTGTTTGTCAATATAATCTTTTGCAGCGACTAAAAAACCAGCCGTACCAGCGGCAGGGTCGCAAATCGTGTCTTCTAAACTCGGTTGCACCATTTGCACCATCATTTTAATAATGTGCCTTGGCGTTCGAAACTGCCCAGATGTTCCTCCGCCCTCTAATTTAGATAATAGGTATTCATAAATATCGCCTTTTACATCTTGGTTAGACATATCTAATCGTTCCAATTTTTCTATCACTTGGTCAAAAGTAGCGACTTTGGAAATACCAAAAGAGGCATCTTTCATATAGGTACTGAAAAGGCTTTTTTCGCTCCCTAATTTTTTGATAAATGGAAAAATTCCGTTTACCGAATCGTTAAAAATTAAATGTCTTGCAGGAGAATCCATTTGTTTAAGGTTTTTCCAACGAAACTGCTGTTGCTTTTTGTTAAAAATTTTGGTGTATTCTTTACCTAAGCGTTTAGCCATTCGTTCGTTACGAGTTTCTATTTCGTCCAAATCCTTAATGAATATCAAATAGGTTAATTGCTCTATAATGGTCATTGTGTTGGCTATTCCGCCTTCCCAAAACACCTGCCATATGCCATCTACCTGTGATTTTATTTCTCCTGTAATCATAATTTACCTTTTTTGATTTGAATTTCCAAATTTACTATTTTTTTTCATTAATAGCATCACCGATTAAATGCACCACAACGCCAATTTGATTTTCTGGGTGATCATCAGGGCTTACACTTTGTATTCTTATTTTCAAACGGTCTTCTAAACCAACGCTTAGCAGTTTGTAAATAATTCGGTTTTCGCTTCTTGGCACAAAACCGAGTTTGTAATTTTTGTAGTAGATGGCAACGGCTCTTGCATCATACTTGTTTTCGGCGTCTAATTCTAATCGTAATTTTTCACCTATTTTTAGTTTGTTAAAGCATTCTACGCCGTCGTAATAAGTGAATCCTGCAATGTTGAAATGTGCTAAATGTTCTTTTGTTTTCATTTTTTTTATGATTTTAAATTTATTTGATACAAAGATAAGTGTAAACTATGCAAGGTAATTGCGAAGTTTGATACCTGATTGAATCTTTTACAATTATTAAGTTATTATTTTAATCTATTTAAATTATCAAACTTTTGTTTCATAGTAGGATTATTATATGTCAGTTTTTTTATGGTTAAATCTTGAGCTTTGTTATTCGCTAAGCGCAAGTTATTCTCGGATGATAATAATGCCTCTTTTGTCTTTTGTAAGTTTTTGATAGATTTATCAATTTCTGCAATGGCTGTACTGAATTTACGACTGGCTAAATCATAATTTTTAGCAAACCCAACTTTAAAGGTTTCCATTTTTTCTTCAAAGTTGGTAATATCTATATTCTGATTTCGCATTAAATGCAATTCTTTTTTATATTTTAAAGAATTCATAGCGGCATTACGCAAAAGCGTTATCATAGGGATAAAAAACTGTGGGCGAACAACATACATTTTATCGTATTGATAAGAAACATCTACAATACCTGTATTATAAAACTCATTATCCGATTCTAACAATGATACCAATACGGCATACTCACAGCCTTTATTTCTTCTATCTTTGTCTAATTTGGCAAAGAAATCTTCGTTTCGTTTTTTAGTTGCTGTTTGGTCGTTTTCGTTTTTCATTTCAAACATAATAGAAATGACCTCATTGCCTTCATCATCAAATTCTCTGTAAATATAATCTCCTTTTGTACCAGTACTCGCATCATTATCTTTTCCGAAATGAACATTTGGGAATGCGGTTGCTCTGAGTTTATTAAACTCAACCTCACAATGTTGTTCCAAAGTTTCCCCGACCATCTTTGTAGATAACTTTTGCTTAAAATCTTTAAGACGCAGGATTTCCTCGTCTTTTAATTTTAACTCTTCCTGTTTATGAATTAATTGAATATTGAATTGCTCTTTTAACGATTTTTCTAACAACTCTTTTTCGGCATCTTTGTTTTTTAAATCGTTAATTAATTGATCTCTTTCTTTTTCAATATCCTTAACTGCCTTAGAAAGTGCTAATTTTGTTTGCATCTCAGCTTCTTTGAGCTTGGATTGCATTTCGGAAATTTTACGATCCTTTTCTGATAAAGCTTCCATCAATGCTGTTTTATTGGCAGACTTTAACTGGATGATTTCGTTTGTTTTTTCAGCTAACAGCTTTTCTAAATTACCTTTTATATTCGCCTCTGCTAATTGTATAGCATTTTGTTTTTCAGTTTCTGCAAGTTTTAAACGTTCTGCAATTTCATTATCAAATTCTGCATCTCTAACTTGTTTTACAATATCTGAATAGACACTTTCATCTACCTTAAAAACCTCTTTACAATTTGGACAATTTACGACTTTACCTTTACTCATAACGATATTATTTAATGATTATGGTGCAAAGATAAAATAGAAGTATGCAAAGTAATTGCGGAGTTTTATTTCTCGTAAAGTTGTTGTAAACCTAAATAATGTTCTTTCATTTTATCTACCAATTCTTTTGGCTCTAAAACTTCTACATCTTTACCGTAGGATAACAGCTGTTGAATAAGCTCATAATTGATGATGGTATCAAACCAAACTTGGTCTTGTTTATCTTCTTCAAAAAACTCTTCAAAATCAGGGATAAAGGGTTTGGTTTTAAAATAGGCTTCTCTTCCGTTGTAAAATTGAAGGACAACTCTTTTTAGTTCTGCATTGAAAGGTCTGACAATACCCACCATTTCCCTAAAATAAGAGCTCCAATCCATATCATATTCTTGATATGCTACATCTTCTAAAACTTTAAAATCTAATAATCGTTCATCAAGAGGAATGCTCCAAGTTTTTATTTCTTGGGTTTTATTGTACCCAAAAACAAACCATCTTCTATTGTATTGTTTCAAAACTTGTGGATGAAATTCAAAGGTTTTGGATTGTGTGTCTTTAAAGCCTTTATAAGTAACCTCCAAAACTTGTTTTTTCTTGATAGCAAAGTATAAGGGTTTTAAATAGTTAATCCCTTTATATTCTTCGTTATGATCGTAATACAATACACTTGAATTAATCTCTTCGTGTCCATCTTCATCTTCAAATTTAATTAATGCCTCAGATAATTTATTGTATTTAGGGTCATTTTCAAATCGTTCTAATAGTTGATAAGTCGCATCTATTAAATATTGCTCATTTTTGAGTAATTTTCGTTGAGCAATAGAAAAATTAGCATCAGAATATCTTAAAATCCGAATATTTCTGGGTAGAGGAGCATCAAAACCATCTTTATCTCTAAATGTTTTTAAATCTGCTTGAAGAGTTCTCGTTGTAATCGGTTCAAGGTCGTAAGTATTCATCAACTTATCATTTACAAAGTTTAGTAATTCATCAATATTAAAAGCTTTAAACCTAAAACAATAATCTAAAATATTATACCTTAAATGTGAATGCTTACTAAATGCCATACCTTTCCTAAATTATGTGATTTTACAAATATCTGAAAAAAACGGTGTAATACAATTGAAGAATGATGTAAAAATAAAAATGATGAATAAAACTTGCTTTTATCCATCAAAAAACATAATGCTATGATTGATAAATAAAATACTTGGTATTTTATGAAGTGGGACTTATAAGAAAATGAAAACCAGTAGCTATTTTACAATCCACTGGTTTTTACAATTTTATTTTCTTATTTCCCAATACAAAATTTCCCAAAGATTGTACCTAAAATATCTTTATCCACATCTATTTCGCCTGTGATATTACCGAGGTGTTTTAGGATATTTCGGAGATGAAAGGCGATCAGTTCGCTACTCAGTCCAGAGGCAAAGCCATCATTGGCAAGGTGAAGTTCTTCGGAAGCAATTTGTAATTCTTCAAGGTGTCTCGCGTTGCTGACAATCACTTGGTTGGCAAAATTCTCAGGCTGAATGGTGTCCGACATATATTTTTTGAGTTCCTCAATTGCGGTTGTTTCTTTTGCCGAAATTCCTAAAATCGGATAATTAAATTTTTGTTTTAAAATTTCATCTAATGAATTTTTAGAATATCCATCAAATTCATCTATTTTGTTATGCACTAAAATAATATGTAAATCCTCACGAGCGACATCTTTCAAATGCTGAATCATTTCCTCGGAAGTATTTTCTTTTTGATTATAAAGATATAATAAAATCTTGGCAGATTTCGCTTTTTCAAAGGCTCTTTGTACACCTATTTTTTCTATTTCGTCCGTGGTTTCTCGAATTCCTGCCGTATCAATAAATCTGAAATTAATTCCATTGATGTTAATTTGTTCTTCAATGGTATCACGAGTTGTTCCTGCTATGTCCGAAACAATAGCTCTTTCTTCATTGAGTAGGGCATTTAAAAGCGTTGATTTCCCAGCATTCGGCTTTCCTAAAATTGCCACAGGAATACCGTTTTTAATGGCATTTCCGTATTCAAATGAATTGATTAACGAACCGATTTCCGATTGTAAATTTTTGATTAAGGCTAAAAATTCAGAACGATTGGCAAATTCCACATCTTCTTCTGAAAAGTCCAATTCTAATTCTAATAAAGCCGTGAAATTAATCAGTTTTTCTCTTAGTTCTTGTAATTTATTAGAAATCCCTCCACGCATTTGTTGGAGAGCCACTCGGTGGGAAGCTTGATTTTCGGAAGCGATTAAATCCGCTACGGCTTCGGCTTGGGACAAATCCATTTTACCATTCAGGAAAGCCCTTTGGGTAAATTCTCCTGCATTGGCAAGTCTTACTTTTCTGGTACTCGTGAGTAGCTGAATGATTTTCTGAATAATAAAAGTCGAATTATGACAGGCAATCTCTACGGAATCTTCCCCAGTGTAAGATTTTGGATTTTTAAAATAAGTGACCAATACTTCATCGATTAATGTTTCGTCTTGATCTATGAAATTTCCAAACTGAACTTTGTTCGGACTTAGTTCTTTTTGATTGATGGGACGAAAGAATTGGGAAACTACATTTTTAGATTCATCTCCGCTCATTCTAATGACGGCAATGGCTCCGTTTCCTTGTGATGTTGCTAATGCTGTAATGGTGTCATTCATTTTTTTAAATTAAGGAATTTGGTTGTTTAGACTTTAAAATTTACAAAACAAAAATCCCCCACATTATTAGAATATGGGGTTTTCTTATATTTTTAGTACTATTCTTATTTTTTTGTATGCAATTCTTTTTTATAGTAAGGGTGCTTACCTTCCGTTGGAGAATAGTATTCTTTATCTTTATTATTCCCTAAAGTAAAGATTAAAACATAGCACCAATAAACGAATAAACCACTACCTACGATAAACAAAATCCAGTTTATAACATTACCAAAGGCATCAAAAAAACCGAAAGACCATTTGAACACACTGCTCAAGAATAACCAAAAAGATGTCATTTTATTTCTTTTTTAATATTAACTTTGCACAAAATTATAAAAAAATGTTTAAACTCCTTTCAAAAGAACAAAATATTTTTTCAATACCAACATATATCAGTTTTTTGTTATTGGGTTTGATTGTGTTTAATGTGTTGAAATTTAACGAGATAAGTGTTTTATCTTCTATTGTAGTATTGATAGGCATGGCATTGGGCTATTTTGCAATCAATAGTCTTGATTTGAATCAGAATACTCGTGTTCCTTTGTTTTTGTATACGATCATCAATATTTGTTTGTATCAAAATACCGATATTGGAGTTGCGTGGACGGTTTTAACCAATGCAATCCTCGTGATATTATTGAGTAATGGCTCAGAAAGTAGAAATAAGCATATTTATGTTTTGATAGGAGCTTTATTGGCACTGAATTTTATTTTTTTACCAACGATATGGCTAATGCCCATCTTTTTTATTCTGCATATTTTTGGTACTTCTAAAAATATTACATTAAATATTTTTCGACTTTGTTTAGGGGTTACTTTGGTCGCTATTGCGTATTTTTCCGTTGCGTATTTTTCTGGATTAAACACTTGGGATACGGCTTATTTACCTTGTATTACTTCAGAATATTCTGGAGTGGGAGAGAGGCTGATTCCATTAGTTCCTGTTGTGTTATTTTGTATTTATGCAATATTTGATTACTTTGCGAGATACAATAAAATGAGTACCCATAAACGCTTTAAATATGCTTTTTTATTATTGTTTGTGTTCGTGCAATTAATGATGATTGTTTTTTATATGGGCGAAGATGTTTCTTATTTATTAATCATCGCTTTACCTGTGAGCATTATCATCAGTAGGGCTTTATATTATTTGCCGAAACCAATGTATAAAGAAATAAGTATTTGGCTCATTGTGATTTCTTTAATTGCTTATAGAGCTTATCAATTTATTAATTTTTAGTTATGATTCAGATAGAGGATAAGATTATATCAGAGGATTTATTTACAGAAGAATTTGTTTGTAATATCAATAAATGCAAAGGGATTTGCTGTGTAGAGGGCGATGTGGGTGCACCTTTAGATAAGGACGAATTGGCAATATTAGACGAAATTTATCCAAAAGTGAAACCTTTTTTAAGACCCGAAGGAATAGAAGCTTTGGAGCAACAAGGAACTTGGACAACCGACCCAATGGACGGCGATTTTGTTACTCCAATGATTGAAGATAAAGAATGTGCCTATGTGATTTTTGATGATAAGGGAGCCACTAAATGTGGAATAGAAAAAGCCTATGAAGCAGGTGTTGTAGATTGGCAAAAACCGATTTCTTGCCATCTTTATCCTATCAGGATTAAGGAATATTCGAGTTTTACGGCGTTTAATTACCATGAATGGTCTGTTTGTAGCGATGCTTGTGCATTGGGGAAAGAACTAAAAGTACCCGTATATAAATTTCTAAAAACACCATTGATTAGAAAATATGGCGAAAAGTTTTATGAAGACTTATCGAATGTAGCGGAGGAATATTTTAAGGAAATAGAATGATAATCAGTGTTTTATGTTTTTGTGGAAATGCTAAAATCTAAACCTTTACCTTTATTTCAGATAAATTAACTAAATTTGTATTTAATTCAATTTTTAAAATAATAAATAATATAAAAAATAATGTCAAAATCAAAGATTTTTTACACCCTTACCGATGAAGCGCCAATGTTGGCTACGCATTCTTTTTTGCCAATCGTAAAAGCATTTACTTCTTGTGCAGATGTAGATGTAGTACCAACGGATATTTCATTAGCGGGGAGAGTTTTAGCTAATTTCCCTGACTTTTTAAAAGAAGACCAAAAGGTAGAAGATGCCTTGGCAATGTTAGGAGAATTAGCCAAAAAACCAGAAGCGAATATCATTAAATTACCGAATATCTCTGCGTCTGTTCCTCAGTTGGAAGAAGCGATAGAAGAATTACAAAAATTAGGTTTCGCAGTACCAAACTACCCAGTAGAACCTAAAAATGATGAAGAAAAAAGCATCAAGAAAAGATATGCTAAAGTCTTAGGAAGTGCGGTGAATCCTGTTTTAAGAGAGGGGAACTCGGATAGGAGAGCTCCAAAAGCAGTGAAAAATTACGCTAAAAATAATCCTCACAGAATGGGGAAATGGACAGCGGATTCTAAAACCGATGTTGCCCATATGAACGAAGGAGATTTCTACGGAACAGAAACTTCTACGACTTTGGAAAACGCCACCAATTATAAAATTGTTTTTTACGGAAAGGACGGAAAATCAAGCATTTTGAAAGATTTTGCACCGTTAGAAGCAGGTGAAGTGATCGATTCTTCGGTAATGAACTTGAACGCTTTAAAATCTTTTGTAGTTCAAGCTATTCAAGAAGCAAAAGATAGAGATGTACTTTTATCAGCTCACTTGAAAGCTACAATGATGAAAGTTTCTGATCCAATTATTTTTGGAGCAATAGTAGAAACATTTTTCAAGGAAGTTTTTGAAAAATACGCTGAGGTTTTTGATGAATTAGATATTAGTCCAAATTCTGGTTTAGAATCTTTATTTGATAAAATAGAAGGTCATGCTAAGGAAAACGAAATCAAAGAGGCAATTGCTCAAACATTGGAAAATCAGCCAAGAGTAGCAATGGTAAATTCAGATAAAGGAATTACCAATTTCCATGTTCCATCAGACATTATTGTAGATGCTTCTATGGCAGCATTAGTGAGAGGAGGAGGGAAAATGTGGAATAAAGACGGTCAAGAAGAAGATACCGTAGCGATTATCCCAGACCGTTCTTATGCAGGATTCTATCAAGCCGTTATCGATGATATGAAAGAAAACGGAACGCTTGACCCAACAACAATGGGAACTGTGCCTAATGTAGGATTAATGGCGAAAAAAGCCGAAGAATATGGTTCTCACGACAAGACTTTCCAAATGCAAGGGGAAGGAGTAGTGAAAGTAGAAGATGAGGAAGGTAATGTATTATTAGAGCAAAAGGTTCAGGAAAATGATATTTTCAGAATGTGCCAAACCAAAGATGCTCCAATTCAAGATTGGGTAAAATTGGCGGTTAATCGTTCAAGATTATCTGATACACCAGCGATTTTCTGGTTAGATAAAGGAAGAGCTCACGATAGACAAATCATTGCTAAGGTAGAAAAGTACTTGAAAAACCACAATACCGAAGGTCTTGATATTCAGATAATGGATGTAAAAGATGCAATGAGAGCTACTTTAAAGAGAGCGAGAGAAGGAAAAGACACGATTTCTGTTTCAGGAAACGTATTGAGAGATTATTTAACAGATTTATTCCCTATTTTAGAGTTGGGAACTTCTGCGAAAATGCTTTCTATCGTTCCATTAATGAATGGAGGAGGATTGTTTGAAACGGGAGCAGGAGGTTCTGCACCTAAACATATTGAGCAATTCATAGAAGTTGGTTATTTGCGTTGGGATTCTTTAGGAGAATTTTTGGCACTTCAGGCGAGTTTAGAGCATATTGCTCAAACGCAAGGCAACGAAAAGGCTCAAGTCTTAGCCGATGCCTTAGATGAAGCGAATGATTTATTCTTAGCCAATGATAAATCTCCAGCGAGAAAATTAGGTCAAATCGATAATAGAGGTTCACATTTTTACCTTGGATTGTATTGGGCAGAAGCCTTAGCAAATCAAACTAAAGATGTAGATTTAGCCGAGAAATTTTCAGCCATTGCAGGTGTCTTGAGAGAAAACGAGGAACGCATCAATAGCGAATTGATTTCTGCTCAGAACAAAGCACAAGAGATTGACGGTTATTATAAACCTGATTTTGATAAAACAGATAAGGCAATGCGTCCATCGGAAACATTGAACAATATTATCAATAAAATTTAATCTATTATTGTATAGTAAATTGAATAGGGGTGTGGCATTTTATGCTACACCTCTTTTTTTTTGAGGTAGTCTGTCAAAACGCACGAAATATTGAAATGCAAAAAAATAAGGCGTAATATCAAAACGCAAAGAAAAACAAAGAAAAAAAACAACAAACAACAAGTTATCAAGAAAAACAAAGGCATTTCATTCATGAAAGAAACACTAATCTTTCTTTGTATTACGAAAATAATTTATTAATTCCCCTCTAAAAAGAGGGGTGCCACGTAGTGGCGGGGTGTATATGGTTAAAACTCTTTATTTATCATTGCGTTAATTTTTACCCAATGAAAATTTCATGCGTTTGACCTATTGAAGTAGAAAGCCTTGTGGTTATTTAATAAAAACGAATATCATTTTAACCATTTTTAAAGGCTAAATGCTATAAGCATTAACATACTTCTTTTTGAAAATCAGCAATAAACTTCCTGCTCTTATTGACATCCAAATTAAAAAACTCAACCAAATGCCCATGACGCCCAAATCAAAATAATGGAACAGCAATAAAGAAGGAATAAACCCAACAATTACCGCTAAAATAAAAACATTTCGTAAGGTGGAAACTTCGCCCAAACCTTTAAAAACGCCATCAAACATAAAGGCAATTGCATTCAGAGGTTGCATTAAACAGACAATCCAAAAAGCTTGATAAAAAACGCCTAAAACAGGTTCAGATTTGGTGAGCAATCTACCAATCGGTTGTTGGAAAATAAAATAAAAAATCCCCAAAGTACTTCCAATAAGTATCATGATTTTAGCTAAATCTTTAACCAAATAAACCATTTTTTTCAAATCCTTAGAACCGAACAATTTACCACTCAATGCGCTTCCTGCATTGGCATATCCGTCTAATAAAAAGGTCGTGAATAACCATAACTGAATTAATAGAGAATGAGCCGATACAAATTTTGTTTTTTCTCCATCGCCTAAAAGGGTCGCATAACGAAAGGCTAAAAATAAAGCTAAATTGAGTGCTAAAGAACGAATGAATAAATTTAAAGCCATCTTTAAAGTTGCCCAAAAATCAATATGCAAAGGGAAAATTCTATACCATCGGAAAGGTGTTTTTTGGAGCATAAAGTATACCGCTAAAACCAACATAATCACTTGTGAAACCAAACTTGCCCAAGCGATTCCTTCGATATCCAACCCAAAACCTAATACCAATAAAAAGTTCAGCCCTATATTGAATATTCCGCCCAAAATACTAATCCACATTGCCCAAGAGGTGTTTTGAAATCCTCTGAAAATGCCAAAAATCGTAAATGAAATCAGTGTAATCGGAAAACCCCATACTCGAATTTTAAAATAACGGGTGGCGTATTCTAATAGTTCGTTTTCAGCACCATACAGCCCAAAAACAAAAGAAGAAAAAATAAAAGTCAGCACCGAAAACAATAAAGCCACTGCCAAATTAAAACTTAAAACCTGACTGACCAAAGTTTTCAATCGGTTCACTCGACCTTCGCCTACGCCATGAGAAACCTGAATCGAAATGGCATTGGAAGTCTGAAAAAATATCCATACCATAGACGATAAAAAAGCACTCACCAAGCCAACGGCTCCCAAGGCAACTTCTGGATTTTCGGTAAACTGCCCAGCTACGGCTGTATCGGTAAGGGAAATTAAAGGTTCTACAATTCCTGCAAAAATCGATGGAATGGCTAATTTATTAATTTCCTTAAATGAAATTTTGGTCATTTGTTTAATCTTACTTAATTGAACAATGGTTCAACTTTGAACCATTTTAAACCTTAGAGATCACCCAATTTTAAGCGCCATTATAACTTCTGATAAACTTCCTCAAATGGCACACGGAATCTTTCTGTCCAAACCCCCGATTTGGTTCTTATTCCGCAAGAGATAATCATATTGACTTCTGCACCTTTGGGCAGATGGAGGATTTTTTTGACCATTTTGCTATCATAGCCCTCCATAGGGCAGGTGTCATAACCTTCGCTTGCCATTGCCAACATAAAGTTTTCCGCCGCCAAAGCACAAGATTTGTGAGCCACAATACGCATATCGGCATTCGAAACTTCACGGTACATAGGTCTGAAAAGTCCTGTAAAAAAGGCAATTATCATTCTGATAAACCCTAAAAATCCAAAAAAATGAGCGTATAAAAAAGGAAGTGTTTTTCCGTAATAGCCTTCGGCTCTCTTGATACGAGAGGCTTGTTTTTCTTCGGGCTGATTTTTCAAAATATCGGCTTTGGCAAAGTCTAAATTTTGTTGGCATCGTTTTTTATACAAATCTCTGCGGGTAACAAAAACAACCATTTGTTGTGCCGTCGTAGCAGTCGATTGGTTAAAACAAGCTTTGGCTAATTTACCAATAATTGCCTTGTCTTCAATATGATAAAATCCCCAAATTTGCATATTAGAACTATTGGGAGCTAAGGTGGCTAAACGGATACATTCCTTCACTTTTTCGCTATTTAATGGCTTTTGAGCATCGTAATCTCTCACCGAGCGTCTGTAATTTACAATTTCTTTGAAAGTCATTTTTATTTTTAAAGCGTCAAATATAAAACCAAAATATGGAATCGGCACAGTATTCTCCGATTTTTATTCTATTCAAAGGTGTTTTTGTTAAAATTGTGAGGTAGAAGGGCTGATGTGTTTATTTTTTGCTCGTAATAATAACCACGCCATATCTTCCTTTCTCGCCGTAAATAGCTACTGCTTTTTCATCTTTTAAGACGACGATGTTTTTTATTTTTTTATGATCAAGTTGTTTTAATTTTTGAGCAGAAATAACTTTCTTATCCAGAATATAAAGCGGTTCTTGGGTCGATGTCACTGTCCCAACTCCACCTACAATCACAGTTTTTTCTTTTAATTTTCTTTCTTTTTCCTCTTGAATTGTATCTTTTTTAGGGATGATTCTACGAGGGACAACTTTCCCTACAAGTCTTGAATTAGGAATCGTTATATTTTTTAATACCTTGGTGCTATCATTTTTTATTTGACATTCTTTCTGCTGTGCTTTTACGGACACCCAACCACTTGCGGTTAAAGTTAAGCCTATGGCAAACTTCGCTAAAAGCGAATTGAGATAAGAAAAACGTAAATCTCTATTCAATTGACTTTGATTAAAATTTCCACAAACCTCTTCTGTGTTTTCACTGAAAAAATCAAAAAGCTCTTCATCAGCATCATTACTGAAATCTCTCACGGTTTTTTGACATACTTTGCAAAATCTTCCTTTTTCTTTTGGAGTCATTTCATTCCAATTTTCGTGGCAAGGTTGTGGAATATTTATTTTCATAAAATGGGTTTTTGAGTACTGCAATATATTAAAATTCAAAGATAAATCCAAAATAGGGAAGTGGTGTCGTATTATCCGCTTCTTCTTTTGTTAAAACATATTTTTGGTCATTTTCAGGTGCCGAAGGATTAGCAATAATACCATTTCCGTTATCATCTCTATCCAATACAACAATTGGTAAACGACTTGGGTTTTTAGCACCATAAATGTTCACGATATCAAAATAAGTCGTGAATTGCCACTTTTTGAAAACCCATTTTTTCTCCACTCTTACATCTAACTGATGCGTCAGATTCCCTCTTAATGAATTGATGCGTGTGTAATCTTGAATCGGTGCATTGGTGATGTTCCAAACGTTTACTAAAGCACTTCTCTCCAAATCATACGGCGTTTCTGGAGCTCCAGATTGAAGCCTGAATTTAGCCCCGATATTCCAATTTTTTCTGAAATTTTTCCCCAAAGTTGCCGATAAAATATGTCGGTTGTCCCAAGAGGAAGCCAATAACTTTTCATTGCCATTACTAAACTGAGAATAACCAAAGGTGTAAGCCAAAATTCCATAATAATCATTGACAGTTCTCTTTTGTACCAAAACTTCTAAACCATAAGTTTCGCCTTTTCCTCTCGAGTCCAAAGGCTCGTTACCAATGAAACCAAAACCTGTTCCTAAGTTGGCTAAGGAAACTTGATTCCTCAAAGAGAAAGGGTAGTGGCGGTATTTTTTATAATAACCTTCTAGCGTGATGCGTAGGTTGTGCTTTCCATTGAATTCTACTCCTGATACCACATGAGTATTCTGAATGTACTTCAGTCGGTCTTTATTAACTAAAGTGTTGTTTTTCATAAAACCTAAACTCGTGTAAGCAGGTAACTGAAAATACTTTCCTGTATTGAAATTAATAGACCAACGGTTCGATAATCTATATCTTAACGAAAGCCTTGGTGAAAATTGTTCAAAAGGATTATTCGTTTGGGAAGAATAATTACTGGCATCGGCTCTCACTCCTAAAGCGAGTTTCAGACGATTATCGAATAATTTTTTTTGCGTGTTGATGTAGAAACCATACTGGAGGAAATCAATTTTAGAGTTGATTTCATCATTATTGATTTGATATTGCGTTACATTTTTAGTCACCGAATTGTTTTCGTATCGGCTTAATTTCAAGTTCGTTCCTGCACCAAATTTAAAACCTAACCAAGAGAATTTTCGGTCTATTCTTAATTTGTTTTCAATTTCTTGAGATTGATAATCATATAATAAGTTGTCTGGGGTTTCTTTGTTTTGGTAATATTTTATCGCTTTATTATCGAGCTGACTTCTACTCAGGGTAAACAGCCAATGACCATTTTCCGCCGAATGTTTATAACCTGCACCCATCGTATAACTCCATTGTGGAGATTGTGGCAATCGTTCTATCAGGGTTTTATTATAAGGCGTTTGTTTGGCATTTTCATTAAACTTGAAGTTGTCAATCGCTCCTAATCCTAAGAAATACAATTGGTTACCATTTTTGAATTTTTTAGCCACCTTAAAAGAAGCATCATAATAAGATGGTAAAAAAGGAAGCCCAATTCCTTTGAATAAAAGTTGTAAATTAGATTTTCTTACCGAAAATAAACCATTCCAAGATTCATCTTTACTCAGCCTTCCATCTGCCATCAGTTGCATATCGTCTAATCCTAAAACGATTTTATAACCTAATTTGTTTTTTCTTGGTTTTTTGAAATGAAATTCAAACAAGGAAGAGAGCATTCCATCTCTTTTTGCAGGAAAAGCTCCGCTATAAAAATCCACATCTTTAATGAAATCTACCGTGATGATTCCTCTTGGTCCTCCACTGGCTCCTTGCGTTTGAAAATGATTGATAACAGGAACTTCTATTCCATCAATGAAAAATTTATTTTCCGCAGAATTTCCTCCTCTAATCAGTAAATCGTTTCTAAAACTTGCCGTACTTCCCACCCCAGGGAAACTTAAAATCGCTTTGGAAATATCACGATTAGACCCTGCATTTTTTTGTACTTCTTCACTCGTAATATTGCGTAAAGAAACGGGACTTTCTGCCGTTGTTTTATATTTCCTTTTTTGGATAACTACTCCTTTAATATTTTTAGTTTTAGCACTTTCGTTGAACTCCTCGACAGATTTATTTAGTTCCACAGAGAACGAAATTGTCTGATTAGGAATGATATTAATATCGTTGAGGTATTCTTTTTCATAACCTTTGGCACTGATTTCAAAATTGTAATTTCCTGCTTGTAGGCTATCAATCTGTATTTCTCCAACACCTTTGTAGGTTTGATTTTGAACACTTACCGATGCCGAAATGGGTTTTTGGTTAAAAGCATCATAAACACTGATGTTAATATTCCCTTTCTGAGCATAAATAACAGTAACCAATAGGACGGATAAAAGACTTAAAAATCGTTTCATAAATTTTATGGATTATACCACAAAGATATTCAACAAAAATGAAATAATAATGAAGTTTTGGAATTTATATGATTTATAAATAAAAATTTCGCATAAACTCAGTTAGATGATTTTTATCCATAGGTTGTTGTTTTTTTTATAAAATTGAATTACCTTTACATCAGTTTTTTATAGGATTATGGAAAAGGAAATAACAATAAAGTACAAGATTTTTGAAAATGAGTCAGCATTAAACGAAATTGAAAAAAAACTTTTTGAAAAAGCTAAACTCTCAAGGGAGAAAGCTTATGCTCCTTATTCTAATTTTTTGGTAGGTTGTTCTATTTTGCTTCAAAATGGTGAAATAGTAACAGGGAATAATCAGGAAAATGGGGCTTATCCTTCTGGAACTTGTGCCGAGAGAACAGCCTTGTATTGGGCATCGGCTAATTTTCCTAACGAAAATATTGAGAAAATTTTCATTGTGGGAGCATTAAGGGAGTTCAATGAATCCAATTTAAAGCCTGTTCCGCCTTGTGGTTCTTGCCGACAGAGTATCGCTGAATACGAAATAAAACAAAATCAACCGATAGATATTTATTTTAGTAGTGTTTCAGGAAAGATTTATAAGATTAGTTCTATTAAATCTTTGCTTCCATTTCTTTTTGATGGCGATACTTTTTTGGATAAATAAGGTAGGATAGCGCTTCTTGATAAAAAAAAATCGTCTGAAAGAAAACTTTCAGACGATTTTACATTTTATCTACTTTTTTTAGGCTTATTGAGCTACTGTAAAGTTAGATGATATTTTAATTCCGATAGGACTTGTTGGTTCTGCTCCAACTGCTATTCCAATATTATCCATTACATTTTGCCAAGTCTCTGCACCCTCAAAGAAATTATCTCCACTATGATCTCTGTTGAATAATGCAAAAGGGAAACCTTCTAAACCATAGTTGTTTTCAAAGTGTTTCTCAATTTTCTTACCAGAAGGTACTTGAAGAATATCTCCGTAGTGTACACCCACTGGGATTAAACTTGAAGCCCAAGATTGTTCTTTGGCTAAATCAATAAGGTACGCCCATCTTGGACAGTATCCACACCAAATTCCTGTAACATCTTCTAAGATATATTTGTGCTTATAGTTGGTGCCTACCATCTCGTAGTCTTTCGTTTCATTAGCATGAGCAATCTGTGCATTCACTACTTTACCCGTAGCATCGGTAACGAAAACGATCACTTCTGTTTTGTCTACATTTTCACTATGTACCTCGAAATTAACTGATACATTTTTGTCCATTGTACTACTAGCTGTTACATTTCCTAAACTAGCACCTGTTGCAGGAGTGTTCCCCGCAGCCACTTTTAATGTATGATTATGTTTGAAATCAGGTAATTTAGCCGCTCCACCATAAAGATTAGTGTAGTTTTTCTGTGGGTTTTCAGGTAGTACAATATCATTTTCTACTACATACACAGAATATTTTAAGTCCTGATAATCTTGGTTAAATTTAAAACTCACAGAAACATTACCAGATGCACTATGCTTTTCTGGGTTCTTTGGGGTTTCTGGTGGATTTGGTGTGTCTGGTGTGTCTGGTGTGTTCGGAGTGTCAGAATCTCTTCCGCAAGACATTAAAGTTAATGCTGCTAAAAAAAGAGAACTAATAATTGTTTTCTTCATAATAATTTACTATTTTTGACAAATATAAATAAAAAATACTTAAAATTAAAATTTTTAAACAAAAAATTATGAAGAAATTAATCTTAGGAGTTGCTCTTTGTGTTGCAACAATGGGCTTTTCACAAAAAACAATGCCAAGTATGAAATTAAAGTCATTACAAGGGAAGACCTTTTCTCTAACAGATGGCTTTAATGAAAAAGATAGGTTTTATATTTTTTCTTTTTGGGCAACTTGGTGCGTTCCTTGTATAGAGGAATTGGAAAGTTTCAATGAGTTAAAAGAAGATTGGGCTTCAAAGTTAAATTATCAAATCGTGCCAGTTTCCATAGACGATTCTAGAGGAGCGAGAAGAATAAAACCTTTGGTTAATGGAAAAGGTTGGGAGTATGATCCGATATTATTAGATTCTAACCAAGCGTTAAAAAGAAAGTTAGGTATCGCCAACCCTCCTTATTTGGTAATTGTAAAAAATGGGGAAGTTATTAAAACGCTTAGCGGAATGGAACCTGGTGGAGCAGAAAGATTACTCCAAGAATTATCGGAAATGAAATAATTAAAAGCATTATTATAAAGTTACAAGGTTACAGAGTTATCACAAAACTTTGTAACTTTGTGTTTTTGTAACCATAAATAAATAATTTAATGAAAAAGTCAATTATATTAATGGCAACTTGTGTTTCAGCATTGATGTTGGCACAAGAGAAAGAAAGAAATAAATTTAGATTTTCTGGAAGTTATGAAGGGTACGGACAATGGTACAATAAAGATGAAAAAAGAGGGATTCAGAAATTTGAAAAACCATTAAGGTCTAATAATTATCTGAACTTACAATTAGGCTATGGGCGTTTTTCTGTAACCGCTCAAGTAGAAGCCTACGAAAAAGAAGCATTGCTGAATTTTAACCCTAAATATAAAGGAGTTGATTTTGGTACTTATGCCTTAAATTATAAGGACGATAAATTTGAAGCTACTCTAGGGCATTTTTATGAGCAATTTGGGAGTGGAATAGCCTTAAGAGCTTGGGAAGATAGAGCAATAGGTATTAATAATGCCATTCGTGGAGCGAGAGTGAAATTTAGACCAACCGAAAATATTGACTTTACAGCTCTTTATGGAAAAAACCGTTCTGGATTTTCTGTTTCAAAAGGGAGTATCATGGGAGCGGATTTTAATGTTGATATTGCCAATATCTTGAATGTTAGTAGTTTTGGTCTTTCTTACGGAACAAGTTGGGTGAACAGATACGAAAAATTACCCGAAGAGGTTAAAAGTATTAGCCCAGATACCAATATTTTCTCCAATCGATTATCTTTTGATAAAGGGAATTTTTATACCAGTGTAGAGTATAATTACAAAACAAAAGATGCTTTATTAAATCGATTAGGTACAGGAAGTAAGGTGGATTATGATTTTGTAAAATCAGGAAATGCCTTTTTACTAAATATAGGTTACTCTAAATCTGGATTTGGTATAGATGCTAATTTTAGGAGATTGGAAAATATGCAATTGCTTTCCGAAAGGCAACCGGTAGGAGTTGGAGGACAATCAAGTTTAACATTTAATGATAATGTATTGAACTTTTTGCCTTCGATGACCAAACAACATCACTCTAACTTAGCCAATATTTATGTCTATCAAACTCAGAGTCAAGTGGATTTTATAAAAAGCTTGGGAGAAGAGACCAAAAGATTGGGGACAGAGATTGCAGGACAAGTAGATTTATTTTATAAATTTAAAAGAAAATCGTTCTTAGGAGGTAAATACGGAACGAAGGTTTCGGCTAACTTCTCTACGGCAAATAGTATTAAGCCAAAGTCCCTTCAATATGGTAGTAGTACTCAAAATCCAGATTATGAAATGACATTATTGGATACCGAAATCAATTACTATAAAGAATATAGTGTAGAGATTGCCAAGAAACTGTCCCCTAAAATTTCTGGAAATATTTCCTTTATCAAACAATATTATGATAGTAAAGAAATTACAGGAATCCCTTCTCAACCTAAAGTAAATACAAGTATTCTTTTTGCTGAAGGTGTTTTTATTTTGCCAAAATATCGTTCTATCAAAGCATCGGTAGAGCATATGTGGGCGGATGCTGATAGAAAAAACTGGATAGGAGGTTCTATTGAATATACGCATAATAAACACTGGTCACTTTTTGTAACCGATTTATATAATTATGGTTTCGATGAAAAGGAACAATATTTGGTTAATGATATCGATAGATTCAAAATTCACTTCTATAACGCAGGGATTACTTATCGTAATGGTAGACATCGTATAGCGGTGAACTATGGAAGACAAAGAGGAGGTTTAGTATGTGCTGGTGGAGTATGTAGATTTGTACCACCGAGTACAGGTTTAGGTGTACAGCTGAGTACAAGTTTCTAAAACGATAAAAACTAAAATAAAAAATCGAGCGATAGGACAAAGGAATGCGATAAAGTATGATTTTTGTTTCGTTGCTCGATTTTTGTTTTTCACAAATGATAGTATCTCAATTATTTTCAGTAAATTTGTGTTTTGAAATTTTATAGGAAAAGATTATGAAAGATATTTTTGATAGAATTAATGAAAACCCAGGTCCATTAGGTCAGTTCGCTGATTACGGAGAGGGCTATTTTATTTTCCCAAGATTAGAAGGGAAGATTGGTCCTAGAATGAAGTTCCAAGGTAAAGAAGTAGTCTATTGGAGTGCGAACGATTATTTGGGATTGTGTAATCATCCAGAAGTTTTAGAAACTGATGCTAAGGCAGCAGCTGAGTATGGAATGTTCTATCCAATGGGAGCGAGAGCCATGTCTGGAGAAACCGATAAGCACTTAGAATTAGAAAGAGAATTGGCGAGTTTCGTACAAAAGGAATCTGCTTATTTGTTAAATTTCGGTTATCAAGGAATGGTTTCTGCTATTGATGCCTTGGCAACTCGACACGATGTAATTGTATATGATTCTGACTCTCATGCTTGTATTGTAGATGGTGTTCGTTTGCATATGGGAAAAAGTTTTATGTATAAGCATAATGATATCGAAAGTTTAGAAAAAAACCTAAAAAGAGCAACCAAAGTAGCCGAACAACAGGGTGGTGGAATTTTGGTCATCACAGAAGGCGTATTTGGGATGAGAGGTCAGCAAGGTAAGTTGAAGGAAATCTGTGCTTTAAAGGATAAATTTAGTTTTAGATTATTGGTGGATGATGCTCATGGTTTTGGAACTTTGGGAGCAACTGGTGCAGGAACAGGAGAGGAGCAAGGTTGTCAGGATGATATCGATGTTTATTTCTCTACTTTTGCTAAATCTATGGCTGGTTTTGGAGCATTTTTGGCAGGAAATAAAGAGGTGATAAGGTTCTTGAAGTTTAATCTTCGTTCACAGATTTTTGCGAAGTCTTTAACAATGCCAATGGTAATAGGTGGTTTAAAGAGATTAGAATTATTGAGAACTCGCCCAGAAATCAAAGAGAAACTTTGGGATAATGTAAGAAAGTTACAAGGAGGATTGAAGGAAAGAGGCTTTAATCTTGGAGAAACTAATACTTGTGTAACGCCAGTTATTTTGGAAGGAACGCCAGTAGAAGCTACGCTTTTAGTGAAAGATTTGCGAGAGAATTTTGGAATTTTCACCTCTGTGGTCGTTTATCCTGTCATTCCAAAAGGAATGATTTTATTGAGGTTAATCCCTACTGCATCGCATACTGATGCCGAAATCAATGAGACTTTATCTGCTTTTGAACAGATTGAAACTAAATTGAAATCAGGTCATTATAAAGAGCAAGCAGAAAAATTACTCGAAGAAAAAGGATTGAGTTTTAAACCTTTGTAGGTAATATCAATCATTAAAAATTTAAAACGCATCGTATTTGATTATGATGCGTTTTTTTTTATCTTCAATATCAACAATAAAGATGGTTTTTCTTAAAAATAATGCTATTTTTTTATTTTTGAATAAAGATACAGATGAAAAATACAATTTATATATCAATACTTTTCTTTGCTCTCTTGGGATGTGAAATACATTTGAATAAAACACCAGCTAATATTCAAGATAATGGACTTTATGGTTTAAATCATTATATGCGAGTATTTGATTTTGGTGATTCAATTCAGTTGGGAGATTTACCTCCATTTGGAGATGACCACTCTTATATAGAAAATAAGCAACTCAAAGCACCGATTAAAATGGGAGAGCATAAAGGTTTGGGAAGGAAGTTTTGGTTTGACAGAAATGGAGGAGAACCGAATGAAGTAGAAATGGAATTTAAGATTTGGTTGCCAGAAAGTTTTCAGAAAAATGGAACAGAAAATGAAGTAGGAAAATTTTTGGGTTTTGAGGGGATTTATGATCAAACTGCTGGTTGGGGAGGAAAGAAAGTGACTAATCAGAACAGTTGGTCTGTTAGAATAGGACACGCTAGAGAAGATAGTGAAGGGAAAATTCCAATCGGATTATACATTTATCATCCAGAGATGAAAGGTAAATATGGAACAAGTATTGATACCAATTTCGCCTTAGAAAAAGAACAAACCCATACGCTGAAATTGTATATTAAACTCAATGACATCAACCAAAAGAATGGTGTCATAAAACTTTTCGTCAACGGAGAAGAAATATACAGTTCAAATACTTGGTTGCTTAGAAAAAAAGCTTGGGTTCATACACGCTCTGTATGGCTGAATGCTTATATTGGTGGTCTAACGCCTTCTTTAAATGATACTTATGTAATCTATGATGATCTCAAAATAAAGTGGTAAAATCTTATCAATAGAACCTTTTTTAGGGGTAAATTTATTTCTAATTTTGATTAAAACGAACTTAAATGCTATCTTTTTCATAAAAAAATTGTATATTGTAGAACCAACCAAACACAAAATACGATGATTTTTAATAAATTAGACAATACCGCCAAAGGTAAAATAAGACCAAGGTTTAAGTTGCAAACCCCTGAAACGAAGGAAACATTTATCCGATTAGTGCAAGCAGAGGCGGAAAAAAATCCTGCCGTGAAATTATCAGTAAATCGACATAAATATTTGAGATTGAGTATTCCAGAAGAAGAACAGCATTATTGGTCGCCAGTTTTAAACATAAGTTGTGATGATGAAGAAGAACCTCATAAAACGATTATCAGGGGGCATATAGGACCTTCTGAAAATGTCTGGAGTTTATTTGTTTTAGTCTATTCAGCCATTGCTATTGTAGGTTTTTTTGGGAGTATATGGGCTTATGTAAAATGGAATGTAGATGGAGAAACTGGGTATCTTATCATTATCCCAATTGCGATTTTGTTGGTTTTATCCATTTTTTTAACCAGTAAATTTGGTCAGTACAAAGGACATTCTCAGATGTTGAGGTTGTTGCGTTTTCTAAGACGAGCGGTAGATACCATTGAGTGCGAAAGAACGCTCTAATCAATTCTATATTGTTGATTTATATGGTTTTAATAGTTAAAATAAGGATTGTACTTTTAAAATAGAGATTATACCGTCATTGAGAAAATCCGAGTTTCAGGTTTGTTTCTCAGCATTCGTAAATCGAAAGTCATTGCGACATTTCGGGAGAAAACACGACCTTTTTCGGTAATTTTAATGGCATTGTCGGATAATTCTACCAAGCCATCATCTTGCATTTCTTCTAATTGTTCAAAAGATTTTTTCAGTTCAGGAACAAAAGTATCTTCTTGCCATTGGGTTTCTAATCGGCACATTAGATTTAAGATATGTTGTCTAATAATTAAATCTTCTTCATTCAATAAATGCCCTCTGAAAACGGGAAGTTTGCCTTCTTCTACTCTTTTTTGATAATCCTCTACTTTCTTTTCGTTCTGAGCAAAAGCATACCAAGAATCGGATATAGCAGACATTCCTAAACCAATCATCAGTTGGGTTTTACTCGATGAATATCCCATAAAGTTTCGGTGAATTTTTCCATTTTTTAAAGACTGATACAAATCGTCGTGTTCCAAAGAAAAATGATCCATTCCTATTTCAATATAGCCTAAATCTTCTAAGAGTTGCTTTCCGTTTTCGTACAAAGTCCTTTTTTCTTCACCACTGGGTAAATCTTTTTCATCGAAACCTCTTTGCCCTACACCTTTTATCCATGGGACATGAGCGTAAGAATAAAACGCCAATCGGTCAGGCTTTAAATCCATTGTCCTCTGAATGGTAAACTCCATACTTTCCCAAGTCTGAAAAGGCAATCCAAAAACTAAATCGTGAGAAACACTCGTATAACCAATTTCCCTTGCCCATTTTGTTACTTGTTCTACTTTGTCAAAAGGCTGAATTCTATTAATCGCCTTTTGTACTTTTTCATCATAATCTTGCACTCCAAAACTACACCTCCTAAAACCTAAATCATATAGCGTTTGTAGGTGTTCTTTGCTGGTATTATTAGGATGTCCTTCAAAACTAAATTCTGGATTTTCGGCAATTTCTGAATGCTTCAATATCCCTTCTAAAAGAATTTTTAAATTTTTAGGAGAGAAAAAAGTCGGTGTTCCTCCTCCCAAATGCAATTCTTTGATGATGGGCTTTTCGTCAAATAAATTCAAATATAATTGCCATTCTTTCAGTACACTTTCTAAATAGGGCGTTTCCACAGAATGCCTTTTGGTAATCCTCTTATGACAGGCACAAAAGGTACACAAATCCTCACAAAACGGAAGATGGATATAAATAGAAATCCCTTCTTCTTGATTCGTTTCATTAAATGAATGAATCACAGAGTCCTTCCAACCATCGACAGAGAAAGAACTCTCTTCCCAAAATGGCACTGTAGGATAAGAAGTGTATCGAGGTCCTGGGATATTATATTTGTTGATTAATTGACGATTCATTTATTTTTGATTAATTGACTCGTTGATAAATGTATTAATGACGAATGATTGTACTTTTTTATCATTCATCATTTCATCATTGGATATTTATCAATCACTATAACATTTTAAGGTTATTGATTTCTTGTTCGGTAAGAATTCTCCAATTCCCTCTTTTGATGTTTTTCTTGGTTAGTCCCGCGAATACCACTCGGTCTAATTTTTCTACCTCGTAGCCCATTCGTTGAAATATTCTTCTAATGATTCTGTTCCAACCGATATGCAGTTCTATTCCGACTTCGTTTTTCGGTTTTCCATCGATATAAGAGAGTTTATCGACAATGGCAACACCTTCATCAAATTCAATTCCTTCCATAATCGTATCCATATCCGCTCTGGTAAGTTTCTTATCCAAAGTTACATGGTAGATTTTTTTAATATCAGAGGAAGGGTGAGTTAATTTTTTAGTCATATGTCCGTCGTTGGTCAATAGGATAAGCCCAGTCGTTGGTCTATCCAATCTTCCCACGGGATACAAACGATAAGGCGAAGCATTCGCCACCAAATCCATTACAGTTTTTCTGGCTTTTTCATCTTTGGTTGTAGAAATATAACCTTTGGGTTTATTTAATAAGACATAAACAGGTTTTTCTGGGGTTAAATTTTGTCCATCAAAAGCTACCTTATCAGTCTTTTTAACCTGATAACCCATTTCTGTAACTACCTTATTATTCACTTTTACCAAACCTTGCTTAATCAGCGTATCTGCTTCTCTTCTACTACAAATACCTGCGTTAGCAATATATTTATTAAGGCGAATTGTCTCCTTTTCTACGGTTTTAGCAATTTTATTAAATCTTCTTTTTTGAACAAAAGATTTTGTTCTTCGCTCTCTTTTTTCATCATCAGAAAGACGATTAACATATCTCAATTCTCCTTTTTCGTACTTTTTACGGGTGTCAAAATTATTTTTTTTCTTACCTAATGAAGCACGAGAACTTCCTCTTTTTGAGTTATTAGTATTTCTAGAATTATTAGATGGTCTTCTACCTCTGCTCATTGTATAAATTTTTGCAAAGGTACAAAATGTATTAACAGGTTTGATAAATTATGTTTACTTATTTTCGTAATGAAATATTTACCATTTAATTTCTTCTTTTGAATTTTCTGCCAAAAACCGATTGACTTTAGAAAAAGGTTTACTTCCAAAAAATCCACGATGTGCAGAAAACGGAGACGGATGAGGACTTTTAATAATATAATGCTTTTGAGTATCTATTAAAGGTTCTTTCTTCTGAGCAAATGCTCCCCAAAGTACAAAAACAACCTTTTCTTTCCTCTCAGAAATTTCTTTAATGATAAAATCCGTAAAAGTTTGCCAACCTAAATATTGGTGAGAATTAGGAGAATGAGCTCTTACCGTTAAAGTAGCATTGAGCATTAAAACACCTTGTTTTGCCCAAGAATCCAACTCATTTGTGTTTTTTTGAATTCCCATATCGTCTTCTAATTCCTTAAAAATATTTCGTAAAGATGGTGGTGCTTTCACTTTATCTGAAACAGAAAAACAGAGACCATTGGCCTGAAAATCGTTATGATAAGGGTCTTGACCAATAATGACAACTTTAATATCTTTGAATTCGGTAAGTTGTAAAGCCCTAAAAATATCTTCTTTGGGAGGAAAACATTTTCCTGAGGCATATTCTTTTTTGACATTCTGCCAAAGTTCACTGAAATAAGTCGATTCTTTGATAGGTGCAAGTACTTCCTTCCAAGTCATTTTTTGTTTCAAAGATAAGAAAAAATATTAATTGGGTTTCTATTTCAATTTAATTTTGTAAATTTGCAGAATTATTAATATTGATAACAAAAATAAAAGCAAAAAGATGCCAAAATTAAAAACTAAATCAGGTGCTAAAAAGCGTTTTAAACTTACTGGAACTGGTAAGGTTAAAAGAAAGAATGCTTTCAAGAGTCATATCTTAACAAAGAAAGAAACAAAGCAAAAGAGAAATCTTACGCAAACTTCTTATGTTGCTAAAGTGGACGAAAAAAGCGTTAAAAGACAATTAGCAATTAAATAGTTTTATAAATCTATCATTGGTTTATAAGAATTAAAAAAAAACAATTCAATTAAAGTTAACCCTGAAACGGAGCAACTAAGTGTAATGAAATAATTTACCGCCCTTTTCAAAAAAACAATTTAAAATTATGCCTAGATCAACAAACTCTGTAGCGTCTCGTGCGCGTAGAAAAAAAATAATGAAACAAGCCAAAGGTTATTTCGGAAGAAGAAAAAATGTTTGGACTGTTGCTAAAAATGCCGTTGAAAAAGCAATGCAATATGCTTACATCGGTAGAAAACAAAAGAAAAGAAATTTCAGAAGTCTTTGGATTACTCGTATTAATGCGGGGGCAAGACAACATGGAATGACTTACTCTCAGTTCATGGGAGCTCTTAAAAACAATAACATTGAACTTAACAGAAAAGTTCTTGCAGACCTTGCAATGAACCACCCTGAAGCGTTCAAAGCTATTGTAGATAAAGTAAAAAAATAATTTTTAACAAATTGTTATCAATATTAAAAAAGACTTGGAATTTCCAAGTCTTTTTTTTGTCAGATTGTCCAAATACTTTTTGAATCGAGTTTCTATTCATCCATTTGTTATATTTTAAGTATATTTGCGTCTATATTTAATTTAGAATATCAAATGAAAAATTTAACAACATTAGCGATTATTTCACTGAGTATTATCGCTTGTAACAAAGATAAATCTCCAAAGGTAATCACTAAAATAGACCCAACTACAGGGGATACCGTAAAAGTTGAGGTAGCATCTAAAGAAGATTCTATCAAGGTGATCAAAGAAATGAAAGCCAAAGCAGGAATCAAGGATTCCGCAGGGATTTATACCCAAGGTTTTAATTTAGAAAAAGGAAAAACTTACCCTTTTATTTCTCAACAAAATCAAACCCAAACTTTAAAAACACCTGACGGAAAATCTCAAAAAATTTCAGGAAAAACTGTAGACGAAATTACCTTTACAGTAGATGATATTAAAGATGATGTTTATGAAATGACGATTAATTTTGTCGCTAAAAGAACATCCCAAACAGCACAAGGAAAAACCATTGCTGTAGATACCCAAAAGCCTGCTCCTAAACAAAAAGAACTGAAAAACCAATGGTCTTTGGATAAAGCAATGACAGGTAACCAACTCAAAATGAAAATGAATAAAAAAGGAGAAATCCTTTCTATTACTGGGTTTGAACCTATTTATAAAAAAGTAGCGACCACGATTAATACATTAACCAAAGACAAGAAGGTTAGAAAAAATTTAATTAAGGGATCAAAGCTTTCTTTCAATGAAGAGGTTTTAAAGGCTCAATTTTCGAGAAATATGATGATTCTTCCGAAAGAAGGAATAGCATTGAATAAAGTTTGGTCCGAAACAGAGAAACTAAGTAAGGACGGAAAAGTAAAAATGTCCACGCATTACCGATTGAAAAGTGTAGATAATAATGTTGCTGTTGTTGTCGTTTCTGGTGGAATACCAAAGCAATCCGACAAACAAACCAAAGAAGGAATTACACGTAAGGCAAGTTCTGAATTCAAACAAAATGGAACTTTAAAATTTGATATGACGACTGGTTGGATTATCAGTCAAAATATCCAAATGAAAACAACGGAAAAAGAAACATTATCGGATGGAAAGCAGTCACAATCCATGACTTCTATCAATACTACTTCGGTAATGGTTAATCCTAAAAATTTGTAATTGAATTATGAAATTTATTTTACTTACAATTTTAGCGACGATTATTTCATTTTTTGTTTGGAATAGTCTGAAACGGATTTTCTTTAATAAATTTTACAATCACTTTCCTCATCAGCAAAAGAATAATCAACAAAAACAAACGAATTCTCAGTCCTCAAAAAAGGATAAAAATGTAAAATGGGATGCAGAAACCGTGGATTATGAGGAAATTGAAGATTGATTTATAAAATGATAGCATCATAGATATTTTTATCATGATGCTATCATATGATACTATCATATATGAAGCCACCTTACAAAATAACAAATGATATTTTAAAATTAGTTGTTCGTATTTCCGAAAAATTAGGGGAAATCAATGCAAGTCATTTGTACAAACCTACCACTGAGTTAAGGAAAAAAAATCGCATTAAAACCATACAATCTTCTTTGGAAATTGAGGGCAATACGATGACAGAGGAACAAATTACCGCCATTTTAGAAAATAAACGAGTGGTTGCTCCTCAAAAAGACATTATAGAAGTTCAAAATGCAATTAAGGTATATGAACAAATCAATGAATTTAGTCCTTATCAACTAAAAGATTTAGAAAAGGCTCACGCTATTTTGATGAATGGACTTTTAAAAAATGCTGGTCAATTAAGAAAAACAAATGTAGGAATTGTAAAGGGCGAAAAAATAGAACATATCGCTCCGAGTGGAGAAATCGTAAAAAGTTTGATGAATAATTTATTTGATTATTTAAAAAACGACGAAGAAATAACGCTTATCAAAAGTTGTGTATTTCATTATGAATTTGAATTTATCCACCCTTTTTTAGACGGCAATGGCAGAATGGGAAGACTGTGGCAAACGCTTATTCTAATGCAAGAATATCCTGTTTTTGAATACTTGCCTATTGAAAGTATGGTCAAAGAAAACCAAACAGAATATTATAATGTATTGAGTCAATCTGATAAAATGGGAGCATCGACACCTTTCATTTTATTTATGCTAAAAATGATTTTACAATCTTTGGAGCAACTTTTACAAACCCAAAATAGGACACTGAGTGCTACTGATAGAGTAAAACTTTATCAAAACATTATTCAAGATAAGTTGTTTAGCCGAAAAGATTATTTACTTCATTTCAAAGAAATAAGTCCAACAACGGCAAGTAGAGATTTAAGAAATGCTGTAAAACAAAATATATTGTCTAAATTTGGAGAGAATAGATTAACAAAATATAAATTCAATTCTTAATAAATTGATTTACCGAGTATTAATTATGAAAAATAAAAAAACTATCTTTATCGCTATTAGCCTAATTTTCTTTGTAATTTTAGGTTTTTTGTATGCTAATCCTGTTCTTTCGGGGAAGCAACTTTTCCAACACGATATTATCCAATACAAAGGTGGAGCCAAGGAACTCCTCGATTATCGTGCAGAATATGGAAAAGAAACCTATTGGAGCGATTCGATGTTTGGAGGAATGCCCACTTATCAAATGGGGGCTCAGTTTCGTGGTGATCTTATTAAACAAGTAGACCGAATATTTTTATCATTTCCGAAACCTGTTAATTATTTATTCCTTTTATTTTCAGGATTTTTTCTACTGGGAATGGTCGTGGTTAAAAATTGGAAATACGCACTTCTCGGTGCCACTTTCTTTGGACTTTCCACTTATTTCTACATCATTATCGCTGCAGGTCATAATGGAAAACTACACACGATTGCTTATTTTGCTCCGCTTTTAGCAGGAATTTTATTGGTGTATATTAGAAAAAAATACATTTGGGGATTTATTGTAACTACGCTCTTTATGGGATTGCAAATTACTGCTAATCACCCACAAATGACTTATTATTTATTCTTAGCATTAGGCTTTTTATTTATTTCGGAATTAGTGAGAGCCTTTCAGAAAAAAACGACTTGGAAACATTTCTTTATTTCCACAGGAATTGTCGGATTGGCTTGTGTTTTAGGTGTAGGAATGAACGCTCAAAGAATGATGGCAAACTCGGAATATGTTACCGAAACGGTAAGAGGTAAGCAAATTTTGAATACCGAAAGTCAATCTGCTGAAAAATCAGGGATGGATAAGGAAAGTATGTTGATGTGGAGTTATGGAAAAATGGAAACGCTGAACTTATTTATTCCAAGATTAATGGGGGGAGGAAGCAGTGAGAAAGGAACTGAATACCGAATGGAAAAAATTCAAGCATTAGCCCAACAAAATATAAGTTCTCAAGAGGAAGCCAATAATTTAAATAGAGGTTTAAGAAGTTTAAGTTATTGGGGCGAACAACCCGGAACTTCGGGACCTGCCTATCAAGGTGCAGTGGTGGTTTTCTTGGCTATTTTAGGGTTCTTTTTTGCTCCTAAAAAATACCGATATTGGATTTTAGGAGCGAGTATTCTCACTATTTTATTGGCTTGGGGAAGACATTTTATGGTTTTATCGGACTTCTTTATCGATTTTGTTCCTTTTTATAATAAGTTTAGGGCTCCGTCTTCAATTTTGGTAGTGGTAGAATTACTTTTCCCATTAATAGCCATAATTGGTTTGTATCAATTTTTTAACACTAAAAAAATAACAAACGAACAGAAACAAAAAACATTATTTGCAGTTGGTGGTAGCATTATAGGAATTACTTTATTATTGGTGCTTTTCGGTAAAAATCTGCTCGGTTTTTCAATGGAGGTGGAAAGAGCTTATTTACCTTCTTATATTTTAAATTATTTAGTAGATGAACGCCAATCGGACTTCAATACCGATGCTTTCAAAGCGATAGCCTATATTCTAATCGTGATAGGAGCAATGTTTTTAGCCTTGAAAAACAAACTGAATAAAAATATAGCCTTAGTCATTATTGGTTTAGTGAGTTTATTTGATTTATGGACAGTGAACCAAAGGTATTTGAATAATGATAATTTCGTGGATAAAACTTTGGCGGAAAATCCTTTCCAAACCGAAATAACGCCTTTAATCGTGGATAAAGTGGGCGATAATAGGGAATTGCAATCGGTTTTAGCCAATGCCAAAGTAAATGCTACTTTACAAAAAATTAAGGAAAACGACCCTACTCATTATCGAGTATATAACCAAGCGATTAATCCGTTTGGAGAAACGAATACTTCCTATTTTGTATCTTCGGTGGGTGGTTATCACGGTGTGAAATTAAGACGATATGACGACCTTATCAATGAATATTTTACCCAAATGGATACGGTAAGAGTACCAAAAGTCTTAAATTTATTGAATACCAAATATATGATTTTTGGAGATACCGAAAATTTCCAGCCCGTTCCAAATCCTTATGCGAATGGAAATGCGTGGTTTGTTTCGGATATTCAGTTTGTGAAAACACCGAACGAAGAAATTAAATTAATCGGAGAAGTAGATACAAAAAAAACAGCCATTATTGCGGAAAAAGATAAAGTTTATTTTGACAATAAACCTATCGAAAAAGACAGTACCGCACATATCCAACTTACGGATTATAAAGCAAATGAATTATCGTATAAATCCATTTCTAAAACGCCACAATTGGCAGTATTTTCGGAAATTTACTATCCAAAAGGTTGGAAAGTTTTGGTTGATGGAAAAGAAACGGACTATATCAAAGTCGATTATCTTTTAAGAGCCGTTCATCTTCCTGCTGGGGAACATACCATAAAAATGATGTTTGATCCAGAAGTAATCCACAAAGGAAAAATCGTTTCGATGATATGTTTTATTTTATTCCTTGTGTTGAGTGGATTAGGGATTTTTATGTTATTCAGAAAGGAAAAGTCAAAAGAGATTGTTTAAAATTCAATAAATAACTTAATCAAAAATGTTTTGTAAACTTTGCCAAAAAGAAAAAAAACTCATCAAATCTCATATACTTTCTAAATTTTTATATAAAAAAATTAAAGATGAAAATAATGCTTTTTTAACTATAGAATTTGATGTTAAAAATTTCAAAAAACATAAAAAGAAAAAAGTTCAGATTGAAGATTATGATTCAAATATTTTATGTGCCGATTGTGATAACCGAATACTTGGGCAATATGAAAAATATGCGAAAGTTCTACTCTATGGAGAAAAATTTGAGACCAAAATCAATCCGAAATGCACAAACTATAAAAATCCAAATGATGGTACAGAATACTCTATATGTATAGATTTTGACTATAAAAATATCAAAAACTTTTTATTATCAATATTATGGAGAGCAAGTATTACCAATAGACCTTTTTTTGAAGAAATAAATCTTGGAGATAAACATAATGAAAGATTAAGAAAAATCCTTTATGAAAATATAGAAACCGACGAAGAAGAGTACCCAATTTTAATTACGTCATTTATAAGGACAAAAAATAAATTCGATGAATTAATATTAAAACCATTTAAATCAAAAAACAAAGAAGGATTAATTTCATATATTTTTATGATTAATGGTTATCAATTCATCTTTTTTGTAAAATCTAAAAACCATACATTTCCCAAGGGTTTAAAAAAAATATCATTAACCAAAGAACAATTCTTTGTTTCTCATTTTATGGATGGAATGGAACTTGATATATTCAATCATTTACTAAACTAAATCATTTAAATCAATGCAAAAGAAAAAGATTTTAATCATTTCGTATTATTGGTCTCCCACAGGAGGACTAGGTGTTCAGCGATGGTTAAAATTCGCTAAATATTTACCTGATTTCGACATTGAGCCCACGATTTTCACCTCCGAAAATCCAAGCTATCCATTATTGATTGATAATTCTCTTTTATCGGAAGTTCCAAAAGATATAAAAATAATTAAAACGAAAATTTGGGAACCCTATCAAATCACCGAAAAACTGAATAAAAAAAATAAAAAGTTCAATACTAAAATTTAATTAAAAAATGAAAAAGACAATATCTGTATTAACCAGCCTTTTTTTATTATCGGCTTGTAATACGACAAAAAAAGAAATCAATAATACCAAGACTGTGACCATCGAAAATAAGACAGAAAAAGAAAGCAATACTGCTGAAGAAAGCGTCTTTCAATATGGAATGTTTGTAGCGAGCGAAAAAGTGGATTGCCAAGGGGTTGCTCCTCAAAAATGCTTTATGGTGCGTGCGAGTTGGGAAACAACTTGGACAGTATTATACGGAGAAATAGAAGGTTTTGACTATCAACCAGGTTATGAATACCATTTGGAAGTTAAACGAACCACACTCAATAATCCGCCAGCAGATGGCTCTGCATACCATTACGAATTGGTAAGAATCATCAATAAGGAGAAGAAAAAAAGCGATTTACGACCAGAACACGAAAAACCAACCTTTGAAGGAACTTGGAGACTAAAAAAACTTAACGGAAAAGAAGTACCTAATAACGAGGCTTATGTATTTTTCCAAGACCAGAAGATGTCTGCTCATTCAGGTTGTAATACAATGTCACAACTTCAGTTTCATCAGGATAAAAACAAAATTTCTTTTGAAGATACCAATGCTCCTACAACGATGATGATGTGTCCTGAAGATCATATCGAAGATGAATATTTCAAAACCCTGCTTAGTATAAAAAAATATCAGGCGACCAATACGGTATTAAAATTCTATAACAAAGAAGGGAAATTGGTCTTAGTTTTTGAAAGGTAATCGAAAGGTTCAGTTACTCAAGATAAATTTCAGTATTTTGAGTAACTTTGTACAATAACAATGCAAAAGAAAAAGGTTTTAATCATTTCGTATTATTGGCCTCCCGCAGGAGGGCCGGGTGTTCAGCGATGGTTAAAATTCGTTAAATATTTGCCTGATTTCGGTATTGAACCCACGATTTTCACGCCCGAAAATCCAAGTTATCCATTGGTTGATAATTCTCTTTTATCGGAAGTTCCAAAAGATATAAAAGTGATTAAAACTAAAATTTGGGAACCTTATCAAATCGCCGAAAAACTGAATAAAAAAAATAAAAAATTCAAGGCAGGGCAATTTGATATTGGGGGAAATCAGTCTTGGAAATCTAAATTATCCATTTGGATAAGAGGTAACTTTTTCATTCCTGATGCTCGTATTTTTTGGGTAAAACCCTCTATTCAATTTCTAAAAAAACACCTTGAAAATCATTATTACGATGCCATTATTACAAGTGGACCACCGCATTCTTTGCATTTAATCGGTTTAGGCTTGAAAAAAGAAAATCCAAATCTTAAATGGATTGCCGACTTTCGAGATCCTTGGACAGAAATCTCTTATTATCAACACCTTAAACTCAGTCATCGCTCGGATAAAAAGCATCGTTTTTTAGAAAAGGAAGTTTTCAAAAATGCGGATATTACTTTAGCAACAAGTTATACCGATGCAGAGAATTTCAAAAGAAAAGGAGCCAATGCTATTTGTATTACCAATGGTTTTGATACGGAAATTCAGCGAGGAGAAAACAAGAAAACAACGAAATTTACGCTCAGTTATGTAGGTGTTTTGGAGCAACTGAGAAACCCTGAAATCCTTTGGGAAGTTTTAGAAGAATTAGTAATTGAAAATGAAAATTTTAGAAATGATTTTCAATTAAAATTTGTGGGCAAAATAGATGATACTATTCAAGAAAAATGGAATAACCTGAACAATAGTTTCGTTAATTTAGGTTATCTCCCGCATTCTAAAGCCGTTGAGGAAATGCAAAATGCTGATATTTTATTACTCACCAATTTCCCAAACGAAAATTCAAAAGGTATTATTCCCGGTAAAATTTTTGAATATTTAGCCACTCAAAAAACGATATTAGCCTTTGGTTGTCAAGGTGCAGATGTAGAAAAAATTCTTCAAAAAACCAATGCAGGAAAACATTTTACTTACACCCAAAAAGAAGAAGTAAAAGCCTTTATTTTGGAGCAGTATCAAATTTGGAAAACCGAAAAACCACCTATTAAAAATCTGAATATAGCTGAATTTTCAAGGAAAAATTTAACAGAGAAATTAGCAAATGTTTTGAAGTTTATTCCATAAAAAAGCCTCGAAAAAATCAAGGCTTTTTTATGATCATGATATAGAATTTATCTATTTACAATTCTTTTCACTGCTTCTTGTACCGCATCTGCATCAATTTTATATTTCTTCATTAACTGAGCAGGTGTTCCACTCTCTCCGAAACTATCATTTACGGCAACAAATTCTTGTGGCGTTGGGTGTTTTCTCGCTAACATTCCTGCAACCGATTCTCCTAATCCACCAAGATAATTATGCTCTTCAGCAGTAACGATTTTTCCTGTTTTCTTCACCGATTTCAAGATGATTTCTTCATCTAATGGCTTAATAGTATGAATATTAATCACCTCACAAGAAATACCTTCTTTTTCTAATTGCTCAGCTGCTACCAAAGATTCCCAAACTAAGTGTCCTGTCGCTACAATCGTTACATCTGTACCTTCTTGTAAAAGGATTCCTTTTCCGATTTCAAATGGCATATCTTCTGGAATAAATACAGGCACCGATGGACGACCAAATCTCAAATAAACAGGTCCTTGATGCTCTGCAATGGCAATGGTAGCCTGTTTTGTTTGGTTGTAATCACAAGGGTTGATTACGGTCATTCCCGGTAACATTTTCATCATTCCGATATCTTCTAAAACTTGGTGAGTTGCTCCGTCTTCTCCCAAAGTTAAACCAGCGTGAGAAGCACAGATTTTCACATTTTTATTAGAATAAGCAATTGACTGACGAATTTGGTCATAAACCCTTGATGTTGAAAAATTGGCGAAAGTTCCTGTAAATGGAATTTTACCATTGAGGGTTAAACCTGCGGCAATTCCCATCATATTGGCTTCGGCGATTCCTACTTGGTAGAATCTTTCTGGTGCTTTCTCAATAAAAGCATCCATTTTAAGCGAACCAATAAGGTCAGCACAAAGTGCCACGACATTAGGATTTTTATCTGCCAATTCTGCTAAACCAGCACCAAATCCACTTCTTGTATCTTTTTTTTCTGTGTAGGTATATTTCATTTTTGTTATTTTAATGTTTAATTATTTCTTTTAGGTTGTACTATTTTTTCATTTTCTACTGCATCCATTACTACTTCTGATGCTGCTTTTTTCACACGCTCTACCACTTCTAATCCTGCTTTTTTGGCATCCTCAATCGCTTTGTCTTTCTCTTTTTTTCTTTGGTTGTATTCTTTTTCTAAACGAGCAACTTCTTTATTGTATTTTTTAATTTCTTTCTTTAAATCGAAATTGATATTAAGATTGATTTTTCGATATGATTTTATAATAAAAGATGTGTCTGTATTATTAAATCCATATTTAGTGATTAAGCCATTTATTTTAGAAGTTGATTTTTTGGGTTTTAATATATTTAACATATCAACTGTATGATTTTTGGCAATCCATACATTTTCGTCAGGACTAATGGTAAATTTTTCACTATCAATAGAATTTATTTTTTCAGTAATATGTAATGAAGTTAAACGCTCAAAAACATTTTTAAATGAAAAAAAATTATTCTTAATTTGATAATAGTTAGGTTTGTAAAATATAATTTTACCTAAAAGCGTACCAACTTGATAAATGTTACCTTGATGAATTAAAAATTCACTTTTCTCTGTACATCTTAACTCATTATCATTATAGGAACTTAATAATAATACTCCTTGTTTTAATGAAACCAATAATTGCAGATGAACATTTTCCATATATGATGGTTCATTTACAAATTCATACTCCACTTCGTAATCAAAATGAACCGCCTTTTGTCCCAAAACAAAAGAGGAGAAGAATACAAAAAGCAAAAATAGTTTTTTCATATCAATCTAAATTATTGAAGAATTTTTTCACTTTTCTCTGATCTGATTTTTTTAATTTTTCATAATGATTTTGGAAATATAAATCTGAACGTCTAATCTCATCTATCGTACCTCTAACATCAATTGTTTTAGAACCTACACTGTGCATATACAAATCACATATTTGTCCTGCGTAATTTTTTAATTCTTTTTGGTAAGTTTTATTTTTAAGATGAGGAAGTTCTTGGTCTATTTTTTTGCAATAAGTAGGGATTTGTTGCCAATAACTATTATTTTTATTTAGGTTATCAATGGCAAGATTAGGTGAATTAGATTTCCTTTTTTTATACTTGGATTTATACGGAAATACATTTTGAACCCCAGTTTTATATTTTTTGATTGGTTTTCCTTTAACTGCTACTTGTTCAACGGCGTCTGTAGCAGATTCTACCGTCTGTTCTATTGCTTTTTTTCTTTCTTTCTCCCTTCTTTCTTTCTCCCTTCTTTCTTCCTCTCTCCTTTCTTCCTCTCTTCTTTTCTCCCTTTCTTTTTGTCTTTGTAGATATTCTTCTTCTAAACGAGTAGCATTTTCATTATATTTTTTAACTTCTTTATCTAAATCAAAATTGACTTTAACGTCAATAGGTTGATAAGATTTCATTACCAAAGCCTCATTTTCACCATCAATTTCAAAGCGAGTAATCAATCCTTTTATTTTATCTTTTGCATTTTTAGGCTTAAAAGACAACACATTATTAACAGAATGATTTTTTGCTATCCAAATTTTCACTTTTTCATTTTTCTTTTCAATAAAAGAGGTAAATATCTCACAATTGATATTTTGAACTTTTTCAGATTGATGAAGAGAAACTAAATTTTCATAAATATCTTCGATAACATCACCTTTTTTTCTACTGTAATAGCGTTTAGGTTTGTAGAAATTAATATTATTGAAAAAGGTCTTTATCATATAGATACGTCCTCGATAAAACAAATATTCGTAAGTATAATAATTGTTTCCAATAATACTCATTATATTTACCCCATTTTTTGAGGAAACTAATGATTTAAAAGCAATATCCTCTTTTATTTCCCCCGTTTTTTTATTAATAAGTTGATATTCCACTTCATAATCAAAATGAATGGACTTTTGTCCAAAAACAAAAGAAGATACGAATACGAAAAGTAAAAATAGTTTTTTCATTTTAAGATATTTAATAATTTAAGGTGTTGATAATTAAATGGTTACTAAGTTATATAGCTTCTAATTTAATAATCCTGTTCATTTGTATTGGTTAGCTGTCCCAAAGCATTTTCTAACTGCTCGTCATTTGGAGCTTTTCCGTGCCAAGCGTGAGTTCCCATCATAAAGTCTACGCCATTCCCCATTTCGGTGTGCATAATAATGGCAATGGGTTTTCCTTTTCCTGTTTCTGCTTTGGCTTCCTCTAATTTTGCGATCACTTTCTCTAAATCGTTTCCTTCTTTTAGTTCTAAAACTTTCCAGTCAAAGGCTTCTAATTTTGCCTTTAAATTGCCTAAACTTAAAACATCCTCTACATCTCCGTCGATTTGTCTATTGTTGTAATCTATCGTAGCGATAAGGTTATCCACTTTATTATGAGAAGCGTACATTAAGGCTTCCCAAATTTGCCCTTCTTGTAATTCTCCATCTCCGTGAAGGGTATAAACTAAACTTTGATCATCGTCTAGTTTTTTAGCCAAAGCAGCTCCAATCGCTACAGAAAGACCTTGCCCCAAAGAACCTGATGCAATTCTCACTCCCGGTAAACCTTCGTGGGTAGTTGGGTGTCCTTGCAAACGAGTGTTCAACTTTCTGAATGTTGCCAATTCTTCTACTGGAAAGAAATCAAACCTCGCTAATGTGGAATAATAAACAGGCGAAATGTGTCCATTGGACAAGAAAAATAAATCCTCGTTTTTTCCTTCCATCGTGAAAGGTAAATGGTAGTTCATTACTTTTCCGTAAAGTGCAGTGAAATATTCTACACAGCCCAAGCTTCCTCCTGGATGCCCAGAACTTACGGCGTGAACCATTCTTAAAATATCTCTTCGGATTTGGGTGCTTAAACTTTTTAAGTCTTCGATGCTTTTGCTCATAGTGATTAGATTATTAATATTTGCGAAAATACGATTTTTTTTTTGAATTGTATTCAATTTTAGCACTTACTTACAAGCTGATAAGGAGTCATAGAAATGTAATCGAATGAAATTGGAGTTAAGTGTTTGATAATGGTTTGTTTACCTTTATTCTTATTCTTTAGTGAAAAAATAAAAATATGATTTTGAGGGATTAAAACTTCTATTTTTTATATTTCCATATCATTTGCAAACACAATTTCAGGTACTGATCTATTTTTTAGTATATGATAGGATGTAGATTGACAATAAAGTTGAATTTCTTGGGGCTTTGTATTTATTAAATGCTTAAATTTGTACTTAAATTAATTAGTCAAATGAAAAAAATAACAATCTACGCTGCCTTGGCTTTGGCAGGAATGGTGAGTTTAACCTCATGTAATAAGAAAAAAGGAAAAGATAAAAAAGCACCAGAAGTGGCTTTACATACCGAATTCATGGACACATTAGCTCGTCCGCAAGATGATTTTTTTAAGTATGTCAATGGACTTTGGTTCGAGAAAACCAAAATTCCTTCTGATAAGGCAAGTTGGGGTTCTTTCAATGAATTGAGAGAGAGAACTGATGATGCTTCTCTAAAAATTTTAGACAAAATTTTAGACGAAAAATTCGAGAAAGGAACCGAAGGTCAAAAAATTAAAGATTTATATGCTTCTTTCATGAATTGGGATAAGAGAAATAAATTAGGAATTAGCCCGATTAAAGAAGATTTGGCGAAAATTGATGCCATCCAGTCTATTGATGATTTGCAAAAATATATGCTAACAGCCACTAAAGAAGGCGATAATATTTTCTACGGTTGGGGTGTATATGCAGATATGAAAGATTCTAATATGAATGCCATTTATCTTGGTGGACCAGCATTGGGATTGGGTAGAGATTATTACCAAAAGAAAAGCGAAGATAATACCAAAGCATTGGCAGAATACGAAAAGTACGCTACGAAATTATTGAAAATCATCGGTTATGAAAATGCTGGAGAAGTTGCCCACAATATCGTAGAATTAGAAAAAGAATTGGCAAATACGCTTTTGACAAATGTTGAAAGTAGAGATGCGAATAAAAGATATAATCTAAAAACGACTGCTGAATTATCAGCATTGGTTAAAAATATCGATTTAGCCAATTATTTAAAAGAAGTAGGCGTAAATACCGACAAAGTAATTATCGGGGAATTGAACTATTATAAAAACTTGGATAAATACTTAACCAACGACAATTTACCTTTGTTGAAAAACTATATGAAGTACAATATTATCAAAGGTGCTTCTGGATATTTGACTAAAGAGTTGGACGATATTAATTTTGATTTTTATGCTAAATATTTAAGAGGTCAGAAGGAACAAAGACCAATGAATAAGAGAGCTTTATCATTGATTAATGGTGTTTTAGGAGAGGCTTTTGGAAAATTATATGTCAAGGAATATTTTTCGGAAGATGCTAAAAAGAAAATGCAAACCTATATCGATTATTTATTGAAAGCTTATAAAAAGAGAATCAATAATTTGGATTGGATGTCTGATGAAACCAAAGCCAAAGCACAAGAGAAATTGGCTAAATTCACGGTAAAAATTGCTTATCCAGATAAATGGGAGGACTATTCTAAATTGGCGATTAATGCTGAGAATGATTTATACCAAAACTTAAAAGCCGTTACAAAATGGTCTTATGATGAAGATTTGAAAGAGGTTGGTAAGCCAGTAGATAAAACAAAATGGGGAATGTCTCCACAGACTGTGAATGCTTATTACAATCCGTCTTATAACGAGATTGTGTTCCCTGCGGCGATATTACAAACGCCATTTTTCAATTTTGATGCTGACCCAGCGGTGAATTTCGGTGGAATAGGTGCGGTAATTGGACACGAAATTTCTCACGGATTCGATGATTCTGGAGCGAGATTTGATGGAGATGGAAACTTAAACAATTGGTGGACAGCCCAAGACAAAGCTAATTTTGATAAGAAAGTAGCTCAGTTGGCAAAACAATACGACCAATACGAACCTGTAAAAGGAAGCTTCGTGAATGGTAAGTTTACGAGTGGAGAGAATATTGGTGATTTAGGTGGGGTAGAAGTAGCTTTTGAAGCCTTACAAATGTACCTGAAAGACCATCCTGTAAAAGAGGAAAAAATCGATGGATTTACCCAAAATCAAAGATTTTTCTTGAGTTGGGCAACAGTTTGGAGAACCAAATCTACGGATGAATATATGAGAAATCAAGTAAAAACAGATCCTCATTCTCCAGGATATTTCCGTTCTTTTGCACCATTGTTAAATGTTGATGGTTTCCACGAAGCATTCGGAACTAAAGAAGGCGATAAACTCTATAAAGCACCAAAAGATAGAATTAGAATTTGGTAATTTTAAAAGTTGAACAATGAAAAGGTTAGTGCTAAAACGCTAACCTTTTTTGTTTTAAAATTTTAGTAATGTAAAGATTAAATTGTATCACACTTTATTCTTTTTTTTTGTAACATTTCTAAATAACCGACGACTAATGACATATTAAACAGATAATTATGGAAAATATTATTGAAATAGAACATCTTTCCTATGGATATTCTAAAAACAAAAAAGTCTTGGAAGACATCAGTTTGAATGTTCCCAAAGGCAGTATTTATGGCTTTTTGGGAGCGAATGGTGCAGGGAAATCAACCACGATGCGTCTATTAATGGGATTACATGAGTCTAATACCGAAGATAATATCAAAGTTTTTGGGCAATCGGTTTCGAAGATTTATCCTGAAGGCTTTCGAAGAATCGGTTCATTGATTGATTACCCTGCTTTTTATTCGCATTTATCGGGATATGATAATTTAAAAGTCGTTTGTATTATCCGAGATTTACCGCTTTCTAAAATTGATGAAACTTTAGAACTAGTAGGGCTTTCCGAAGCAAAGAATATCAAAATGAAAAAGTATTCTTTGGGAATGAAGCAAAGGTTAGCCATTGGTTTAGCCTTGATTAGCGACCCTGAATTATTGATTTTGGATGAACCTGTGAATGGTCTTGACCCTCAGGGAATGGTAGAAGTGAGGGAACTTTTAGTCAAATTAAATAAGGAGAAAGGCATTACGATTTTCATTTCCAGTCATCTATTGCAAGAAATTGATAAGATGGTTACGCATTTGGGAATTATCGCCGAAGGGAAAATTAAATTTGAAGGTTCAAGGGAAGAGCTTAATCAGTTATATTCCTATCAAAGAACCAAATTTGTAATGGAAAATGCCAAGGATTTTCAAAGTTTTGTGGCTGATGAAAAAATAGAATTAAAAGACGAAAGTACTTTACTAATAGACACCAACTCACAAGATAAAATCGCAGAAATCAACACTAAATTAGTGGAAAATGGGGCGAAAATCTATCAAATATCTTCGGAAGGAGGTTTGGAAGATTGGTTTATGGAACTGACAAAACAAAAAAACTAAAAAATGATGAATTTTAAATATATACTAAAAGCCTTCAAAGCAGAATGGCTAAAAATCAAAGGTTTAGGACTTTTATATACAGGGATTGCCATTGCGGGAATTATGCCATTAATTCTTCTAATCGCAACTTTCGTCAAGCAACCTAATGAGCATAAAAATTATTTTAATACTTCTATTTTTGATGACTTAATAGAAAGTTTTTATGCTTCATTTGGAAACTTCTTCTTACTGATTTTCATTATTATCGTAGCGAGTAGAATTGCCCAAAGTGATCACAGGAATAATGGTTGGAACTTTATCGAAACACAACCATTGAGTAAATTGTCAATTTATACGGCTAAATTTTTATGCGTCGTTACTTTATCAACGATTACGACTATTTTATTCTATATTTTCACGATAGTAGCAGGAGTTATTATTCAGTTGGTTTTCCCCAATGATACTTGCACTTTGAGCATTGATTTTGCGTTTTTATCGCATTCATTTATTAGAATATGGTTGCTGAGTTTGGGAATTATTGCTCTTCAAATGATGCTTTCAATGATTTTTTCGGGTTTTATTTGGGCGTTTATTATTGGCTTTTTAGGTTTTGTAATCAATGTGGTAGCGCAGATTAGAGGGGAGGTCTATAATTATATTGTTTATAATAATATGGCAGTGGGAACTTCGATTGATAACCCTAAAATGTTAAATACTTACCTGAATTATACCGAATGTCTTTCCATTTTTTGGGCGGTTGTTTTCTTTGTAGTGGGTTATGTGATTTATAGCCAGAAAGGAATTAAAAATGCGTTTTTCAAATCAGGGAAGAGGTTGGCTTTTTCCGTCTTAGGATTGGCGTGTATTGTTGGGAGTTATTGGCTTTTAATTCAGCCTCGTTATACCGAAAAATTAGAGGGTAAAACCATTGTAGAAGGAACGATTAATACTAAAATGAAAGCTGATGCCATCCATATTTTAGAAGGTGAATTGGGAACTTCAATAGCAGAAATTCCTATTAAAAATGGACAATTCAGATGGGAAACGAAAGATAAATTACCTTTTGGAACTTATATTGTGGAAGTGAATAAAAGGCGAAAAAAGATTTATTTAGCCCAAGGAGATGAAATTCATTTGGATATTAAAATGGACGAAAAGAGCGTTGATTTTTCGGAAACGGGAACTCGAAAAGCCGAAAAAGAATTTCTATCAAAGCCAATGTTCTCTGAATCCGAATTTGATGATGCCGTGGCAAGAAAACGAAAGTTGGACAAGCCAGAAGAGTTTTACAATTTAGCCATAGAAAAATGGGAAGACGATAAAAAGCAACTCAATACTTTCAGAAGTACGGAAAATATTGCCTTATCAAAGGATTTCACCGATTATATGTATCAAGTAAAAGCCGTAGATATTTTAAATAAATTATACGATTATCAAAAAATCACTTCTTTTACGGATAAGGCTTTTGCTATTCCAAAGGATTTTGAGCAAGAATTATTGAGCGTTATTGAAAAACCAAAGCCTAATTTATTGGCGAATAAAGACTATCAAGATTGGAGATTTAAACAACTTTTACCGAAGGAAGGAACGGCGAATCCTGATAGTATTATCTTGGCGAAACTTCATCAAATGCCAAAAAGTGAAGTGAAAGACCAATTGCTTTCTGCCCAAATGATTAAAATTTTGAAACTTACCAATGATAAAAAGGCTCGTGAAGATTTCTTTGAAAAGCGAGTGAACGAACTGCAAAACGATAAGTATAAAAACTTTGTTGCTACACAATTAATTTTAATTAATAACCAACAAAAAGGAGCAGATTTCCCTCAGTTGGAAGTAGTGGATAAGGATGGAAAAACGGTGAACCTTAGCCAGAAATTCAAAGGGAAGTATATCATTATCGATTGGTGGGCAACTTGGTGTAATCCTTGTAAAGTGATTAAGCCGTCTTATGAATACGAAGCTAAAAAGTACATTAATGACGATAAGGTGGTTTTCGTTTCCATAAGTTTGGACGATGACAAAAAGGCGTGGGACTTAGAAATTAAAAATGATAAATCTAGTGTAAAACATTTTTGGTTAAAAGACAAAAATGCCATTAAAGGACTGAATATTCAAGGGATTCCAAGGTTTATGATTGTGGATAAAGAAGGTAAGATGTATAACGCTGATTTGGCTCGACCGGGAGAAACTAATTTCAGGGAAGCACTCTCCGAAATCACTTTTTCTTATCGGGTTTTTAAAGTTTTTTAAATGAATTGAAAACAAAACAGGATTCATACAGAGTCCTGTTTTATATTTTATTGAGGCTTGACTTTTTAAATTGTATTTGTGCTGATAAAAAATCACTTATTTTGGACTTTATTCGAGTAACACAAAAATAATTCTTAAAGTAAAAACTTTGGCTTTCTCATTAAATTGGAGTAAATTTGACGATTAAATTTGAAATAAGTGGATTATCATTTTCAAGCTCATCGACAGATAAGGAAAAATCTTTTGGAAATTCTGATGAATACTTCCAAAGCTGATCTTTTGGAAATTCCGTATGGGTACAATAACAATATCTATTGGAATATAGCGCATTGTATGGCTACTCAGCAACTTTTACATTATTATCTAAGCGACAATCCGTTTAGAATAGATGAGTATTGGATTGAAAATTATAAAAAAGGAACGTTACCAAAACTAAAAGTTTCGGATGAGGAAATAGAAGATTTAAAGTTTTTGCTTTCAGAAACTTCTAAAGTTTTAGTGAGAGATTATGATCATGATTTATTTGAAGATTATACCTCTTATACCACGAGTTTTGGACTTGATTTAAAAAATATAGAAAACGCCATTACCTTTAATAATATCCATGAAGGATTGCATTTAGGGTATGCAATGGCACAAAAAAGAAGCCTTTTGGGCGAAAAAATGTAAAGTAAAATGAACGATAAGAAAGACGATTTAATATTTGGTATTCACCCAGTCATTGAAGCTATTCAATCGGGGAAAACCATTGATAAGGTATTTGTACAAAACAGGTTAAGAGGGGAGAACTACGACAAATTAAAGAAAGTTTTGGGGAAGCATAAAATTTCACCCAATTTTGTCCCTGTAGAAAAACTTAACCGATTGACAAGAAAGAACCATCAAGGTGTAGTGGCTTTCGTTACCGATGTTCCTGTCTATAAAATCGAAGAACTTCTTCCTCAGATTTTAGAGGAAAAAGAAAATCCTTTGTTCTTGATTTTAGACCATATTACTGATGTTAGGAATTTTGGGGCGATTTGTAGAACCGCAGAATGTGTGGGCGTAGATGCTATTATTATCCCTGAAAAAGGAACAGCTCCTATCAATGGCGTGGCGATTAAAACTTCGACAGGTGCTTTGTACAATGTGAAGGTTTGTAAAGAAAAACACCTTTCTCATACTTTAGATTATCTTCAACAGAATGGGGTAGAGGTATTTGCAGCTTCCGAGAAGGCGGAAAAAAGCATCTATGAAACCGATTTCACCCAAGAGCCTTGTGCCATTATTATGGGAAATGAGGAAAAGGGAGTTTCTAAAGATTTACTTCATCATTGTGATGAAAAAATCAAGTTGCCGATTATCGGAAAAACTCAAAGTTTAAATGTTTCTGTTGCTTGTGGAGCCGTATTGTATGAGATTTTTAGACAAAAGATGAAGTAAAATATTGTATTTGGTTAGAATAACATTAAAAAGGCATAGTTGTAATCACTACGCCTTTTTATTTTGTACTAAATTTAATTATTTCAGTATTATATTACTTACAAATAAATCTTAATTAAAATTTCTATTTTATCATCATTATTTTCTGTTCATTTTGCCTTGAAGCAAAAGAACCAAAAATTCAAGGTTTTCATAAGGCGATTGCTCCGCACCGCTCACACTATTCGTTTCGTGCTTTTTTGTTGAAAAATTTAAATGAAATTCTGCTTTATAATTTTTCAACAACGTACTCAGTATTTCGCTATCGCTCTATGAAAACCAAACTTACGCTAAAAAGATTGTGTTTAAATTGGTTTGTTGTATGAAATCATAAATGGTATTAAAATGGTAAATCGTCATCGTTGGAAGTGGTGTCCTGAGTGGTTTCGGTAACGGGAATACTTCCTGATTTTTTATCCAATTTGATAAACTTTAATACTTCCACTTCGGTAATATAACGCTTTATATTCTCCTTATCTGTGTAAGTTCTATGGGTTAATTTTCCTTCAATTAAAACATAAGTTCCCTTTTCAATGTGTTTTTCTATAAGGTCTGCCACATTGTTCCAAGCCACCAATTTGTGCCAAACGGTATTCTCTACCCACTGACCATTCTTATCCTTATAACTTTCGTTTGTGGCAAGACTGAATTTTGCCAATTTACCCGAATCTCCAAATGTTTTCAACTCTGGAGCTTGACCTACATGTCCTACTAATTGTACTTTGTTCTTGATACTCATAACGTTAAATTTTTAAATTAATATTAAATCGATTGATTATTCAAATAACTTTCGTGTTTTGGTTATCGGAATAACTTTGGTGCAAAGATGAGGTATAGGTAAAAGAGAAGTCGAACTTTACTCATTTGCTTTCGGTTATAACCATTTGTAAATGTTTAAAAATTTTTATATATTTGATTATCAATAAAGAAGAAGTGGAATGAAAAAATGCCTTAATTGTGAAAAAGAGTTGAAAGGACGCTCGGATAAGAAGTTTTGTGATAACGATTGCAGAAACGAATACAACAATACGAAGAATCGTGATGTGAATAAAACAATGCGGAATATTAATAATAGATTGCGGAAGAACCGTAGGATTTTGTCAGACCTTATTCCTAAAGATGAGGAAATGGGGAAAGTTCACCAAGATAAATTACATCAGAAAGGTTTTGATTTTAATTATTTCACGCATTTATATACCACCAAAAAAGGGAAAGTATATCATTTTGTTTATGATTTAGGGTATTTGAATTTGGGCGAAAATTGGTTTTTAATTGTTAAGAGAGAGGTTTAATTGTAATTTTGAGATGCATATAACATTGGGTATTTTTATTCCAAACTATCCAACGGACTTTTAACTTGAGATTTTGAAATATCGGTAATATGCGTATAAATTTGGGTCGTTTTAATGGAGTTATGCCCTAATAATTCTTTGATAAAACGAATGTCTGCTCCACTTTCGATAAGGTGAGTGGCATAGCTGTGGCGTAAACCATGAATACCGATTGTTTTTTGGATATTGGCTTTTTTCATGGCATTTTTAAATACATTTTGTACACTTCTTACCGAATATTGACCTCCGTACTGACCTTCAAAAAGCCATTTTTTGGGGCGGAATTTCTTATAATAAATACGCATCGGTTCCAACACGGATAAAGGTAAATTGGTATATCTGTCTTTTTTCCCTTTTGCAGCCTTGATGAGCACACGCATATTTTCGCTGTCAATATGTTCCACTTTTAGATTGACTATTTCACTTACCCTTAGTCCCATTCCGTAGCATAGTTGAAGGATAAGGAGGTGTTTTGGGTTTTGGGTTACTTTTAAGAGTTTTATCACTTCTTTTTTGGTTAGCATTTTGGGAAGTTGAAGCGGTTTTTTGGGGCGAGGAATGTTAAAGAACATTTTTTCTTGATGCAGCACTTGTTCGAAGTAGAATTTTATTGCATTGATTTTGGAGTTCATGGTTGCCTCTTTTGCTTTGTTTTTTTCGAGGCAGTATAAGAAATAATCTTTGAGTTTTTCTGGTGTTAGCGTATCTACGCTCGTATTTTTGAGTAAGATTAATAATTGAGAAAACTCATTAACATAGAGCCGAATGGTGTTTTCGCTATAGGCTTTTAGTTGTAGGGTATGAATGAAATTTTCGAGGGCAATTTGGTTTTGTGGCGAGATATTGGAGGGTGTTTTTATTTTCTTTGATGATAGATGGAGTTCTTTTCTAACGGCAGGTAAATCTGGCAAGTACCAAGCTTTGTGGGTTTGGCTCCATTTGGCAGATGGAAAGCGTTTTCGTAGGGCATTTTTTAAATTTTCGGAATAGGTGAATTTTATCCAAATGACATTTTTTCCGTAATGTTTTCCAAATGAAAATTGGTATTTTGTATCATCCATAACTTGCGTATTTCGTGTTAGTAAGTAATTACAAAGGTAATAAAATTAATACAAAATACGCAAGTTTAATTTTAAGTTAATTTGTTGATTTTATTTCATTTATTGTGTTTCTTGGTTTTCTTTAGTAGGAGTTTTGGTAGTTTGTAGGAATTGCGTATATTTGTGTGTTGTGCGTCATTGTAACCAAATTGAAAGGTCAGAATAAAATGAAAAATTTAAAAGTGAAAATTGGAAATGGAGAAATTGCCGTTAGAAATTATGGAG
>PDWJ01000190.1_pt1 | contig 91430 bp, 83 predicted proteins | sample 1430881 | NCBI WGS metagenome assembly PDWJ01 (sample SAMN01162460, study PRJNA174530) | Oral metagenome, whole genome shotgun sequencing project. | biome: Marine environment; feature: Marine mammal; material: Swab sample of the gingival sulcus; isolation source: swab sample of gingival sulcus...
GTAAGCATATCTACCATTTTTATGACACTTTCATGGATTTTAATTATATCGCTTATATTATCTGTAATAATTACGCATTTTATTATTCTTTTAGAAGAAAGTTACCTTTCGAAAAAATATGGCAATGACTATATGGAATATAAACGGAAAGTAAGGAGATATTTGTAAGAATTTATATAACCGGCCAATAGCCAAAGGCTAACGGCAAAAAACTAAATAAAAATGACAGACAAAATTATTATAGCAGTAATCGTGATAACAAGTATCTCCAACATGATTGCCGATATATTTTTATCATCAGGCAAAAATCATAAAATAAAAAAACAAAGCCGAATGGATATAATTAAAAACACACCCGACAAACACCTGTTTTTATCCGCATATATAGGCTCTATATCCATATCGCTATGGTTAAGTGTATTGTATTATTTGGCGAAAATACCCGGAAATGCAGGCAATATCGCCATGTGGACATTTGCAATTTTCATCGGCTTTATTATGGTATTTCATGTGGTATGCACATTTGTATTCTATATAGTAAAATACGATGAAAGCAAATTTGAAACATTGAAAAAGACACTCGCATTTTTTATGATTATGTGTACTGTATTCTCATTAGCATACACATTGTCAATGTTGTATTTATCACAACAAGGAATACTACAAATAAATATTTGGCAAATACTAACACTACCGTTTTTCAGTATGATAATCATACAATTCGGACTTGGAAAACTGTTAAACAGAGTCCCGCATTTTAGTACAATTGCAGGCACCTTGGGAATGACAGTAGCTTTATTATCAACAATCAGTATTTTTATTTAGAAACAGAAAAGAGAACCAAGAACAAAAGGCTAATCGCCAAAAGCCCCCAAAAACGTATAACCGGCCAATAGCCAATAGCTAATAAAACATGAACAAAAAAAACAATCAACCAACGGCTAATAGCAAAGAGCCAAAGGCAAAGAAGCAGTCAATACTAAAAAAATTGACACCCTATGCCGAAAATAAAAAATACCTGTTCTCGCTATCGTTATTCTTATCGGCACTGTCCGCCGTACTCGGATTGTTGCCCTTTGTGTTTATTTGGCTCATTGCCAAAGAAATTTTTGCCGATACGGCGAATATCACATTCCAAAGCGTCAGTTCTTATGCGTGGATGACGCTCGCATCTGCTTTTGCGAGTATGTTGGTTTATTTCTTCGCCCTATTGTCATCACATTTGGCGGCATTTCGCGTAGAAGTGGGAATGCGTAAATTTGGAATGCGTAGAATAATCAATATGCCGCTTGGTTTTTTCGATAAAAATCAGAGCGGTAAAATGCGGAAAATCATTGACGACAATGCCAGTCAAACCCACGCCTTTCTGGCACACCAACTGCCCGATTTGGCATCAACCGTTATCGCTCCGCTAATCATACTTGTGCTAATATTTGTAGTAGATTGGCGTATGGGGCTAATATCACTTATTCCTATCGTTTTGGGTATGATAAGTGCAAGTTTTATGATGACTGCGGCAGGTAAAAAGTTTCAACAGGAATATATGAACACTTTGGAAGAAATGAGCAGCGAAGCCGTAGAATATGTGCGAGGCATTCCCGTTGTAAAAACTTTTGGTCAAAGCGTATATTCCTTTAAGCGTTTTGTTAGAAGCATTATTCGTTACCGCGACATAGTTACGGCTTTTACTGTTATGTGGCAAAAACCAATGTCGTTTTACACTGTTATTATGCAAAGTACGGCCTTTTTCCTTGTACCTTTTGCCATGCTGTTTATTACCAATGGAGGCGAATTGACTGCGGTAATTACCGATTTTATTTTTTATCTTCTTATTGCTCCGAGTTTTACGCTTTTGTTTATGCGAAGTATGTATTTTCAGAATTATGCAAATATTGCTAAGGAAACCATCGACCGCTTTGATGCTACCTTAGATTTTCCCGATATGCTATTTAAAGAGGAAAGCGAAAAACCGCAAACTTACGATTTGGAGTTTAAAGATGTCAAATTTGCCTATCCCAATGCCAAAACCAATGCGGTTGATGGAATTAGTTTTAAAATAAATGAAGGCGAAACCGTCGCTTTAGTTGGAGCTTCGGGTGGCGGAAAAACCACCATTGCCCGTTTGGCTGCCCGTTTTTGGGATATACAGTCGGGCGAGATAACGATTGGCGGATATAGTATTAAAGATTTATCACGCAAAAACCTGATGGACAGCGTGTCGTTTGTATTTCAGAACACCAAGCTATTCAAAAAATCATTGCGAGACAATATCATTTACGGCAAAGAAGATGCTGACAAAAAATCTATCCAAAAAGCCATAGACCTCTCGCAAAGTCGTGAGATTATCTACAACCTGCCCGACGGTTTGAAAACGCATATCGGCAAAAAAGGCACCTATTTGTCTGGTGGTGAGCAACAACGTATTGCATTGGCTCGTGCCATACTAAAAGATGCACCCATTGTGTTGTTAGACGAAGCTACCGCCTTTTCCGACCCCGAAAATGAGCATTTGATTCAGGCGGCATTGCAGGAATTGAGCAAAAACAAAACGACCTTAATGATAGCCCACCGATTAACCAGTGTTCAAAATGTAGATAGAATTCTGGTTATCGACAACGGTAAAATAGCCGAACAAGGCACACACGATGAATTATTATCGGCAGGAGGCATTTATAAACAAATGTGGGAGGAATATCAGAAGTCTGTTGCATGGACGGTGTAAATTCTAAACGCAAAGAACGCTAAAGAAAGAGAGAAATAACCTTTTGCGACCTTAGCGAAAAAACTTGGCGTCCTTTGCGGTTAAATAAAAAAACATAAAAAAATGATAAAATATTTTCAAAACAGATTCGCACTATCACAAGAGGGGGCAAAAGACCTGCGAACAGCGATAATCGCTCATACATTTCTAAACCTTAGTTTTATACTGCCCATAATAGTAGCCTTTGCATTTTTGGACGATTATATCCGACATTGGCAAACGGGTAGTCCGTTAGAACGAGGAATGTGGTTTTACGTCATATTTGCCGTAGTGGCATTTGTGGTGATGTTTGTAATTGCATATATCGATTACGATAAGACTTACACGAAGATTTACAAAGAAAGTGCCGGCAGACGTATAAAGCTGGCGGAAACCTTGCGAGAACTGCCTATGTCATTTTTTGGCAAAAAAGACATGTCCGATTTAAGTGCTACTATAATGGACGATGCTACACAAATCGAACAACTGTTTTCACATGCTGTACCGCAGGTTTTCGCTTCTATTGTCAGCATGTTTTTAATGACTTTGGCAATGTTCTTTTACAATTGGCAGATGAGTTTGGCAATGTTTTGGGTGGTTCCGGTTGGTTTTTTAGTGTTTTTCTTATCCAGAAAGCTAATGAACAAAGGTAATGTAGCCATTTACAATCAAAAACGAGTAGCTACCGACCACATACAAGACGGTATGGATATGGTGCAGGAAATAAAATCGTACAATAATGAACAGACCTATTTGAAAGAGCTGAATGCTGAATTGGATAAGTACGAGAAACAATTAATAAAAAGCGAACTTGTAGGAGGTTCGTTAATTAACCTTTCACATTTTATGCTGAAACTCGGATTTCCGAGTGTGATTTTTGCCGGAGCTTTTATGCTTTCGCAAGGAACTATCAGCCTGTTTACTTATTTGGTGTTTCTTATTATCGTGGGGGCTATTTATAACCCGTTTATAGATACGATGAATAATATGGCTGTGCTCATATATTTGAATGTTCGCATCAAACGCATGAAAGAAATGGACAATATGCCACGACAAACCGGACGAACCGATTTTGCACCCAAAAACTTTGATATTGAGTTTAAGAACGTTGATTTCTCTTATGAGGAAGGACAGCAAACTTTGCAAAACGTTAGTTTTACAGCCAAGCAAGGCGAAGTTACCGCTTTGGTAGGACCTTCGGGAGGAGGCAAAAGTACTTCTGCAAAACTCTCGGCACGTTTCTGGGACATTGATAAGGGACAGATTACCCTGGGTGGCGAAGACATTTCGACCATTGAACCGGAAACCCTTCTGAAGAACTTCTCCATCGTATTTCAGGATGTTGCCCTGTTTAATACCAGTGTAATGGAGAACATTCGCCTGGGACGAAAAGATGCCAGCGATGAGGAAGTCAGACAGGTTGCAAAACTGGCCCAGTGTGAGGAGTTCATAAGCCGGCTGCCAGAAGGCTACGACACCCTGATTGGTGAGAATGGAGAGAATATTTCGGGAGGTGAACGTCAACGGATATCCATTGCCCGTGCACTCTTAAAAGACGCTCCGATTATTTTATTAGACGAAGCCACGGCGAGTCTGGACGTAGAAAACGAAACCAAAATACAAGCAGGTATATCCGAACTTATCAAAAACAAAACCGTATTAATCATTGCCCACCGCATGCGTACCGTTGCCAATGTGCATAAAGTAGTGGTATTGCAGGAGGGTAAGGTATCGGAAATGGGAAATCCCGTTGAACTATTAAAACTAAAGCGTGAATTTGCCCGAATGGTAGAGCGACAAAAAGAGGGATAGAATTTCTCTCCGGCGTATTCATCCGATCGGGTATTCAGTCTTTTGGAGCAGGAGGAATGATTTCCACATGATATTTTCTGTTCTCACCAGGTTGAATCTTACCATCAATACGGGGCCACGCAATGTTTCCCCGTGATGTATTCTGTTCTCACCAGGGTGTTATGTTATGCCGGGGCCTGCTGAAAAAGGGAATACACTGACGAAGCTATTGGCGGGTACCCGATGTATTTGAAGGGACATCGGGATCCACCACCACTATAGCTTGCGCAAGACGCTGGCTATCTGGCTTTATTCAATGATCAGTTTTTGGCTGCTATAGCTATTTCCCTGCGAGAGTTGGAGAATGTAAACCCCGGGTAAGCATCCATTCTTAAGCTTCAGGCTGTGTTCATGCCGACCCGTACCACTCGGTAAATCGTTCCAACAGGCTATCAAGCTGCCCGAGTTGTCGAACAGCCTCGCATGAACAGCTACATTCTTCTCCAGGGTGTAGGTCAGACGGAGCGCTTTCTCATCTGCCCTATAGAAAAGCCCAAACTCAACTGTGTTGGCAGCCTGATCCTCAACTGCTGCAATGAAGTCCCGGAAGACCCCATTTCTGAGCCAGCTCACACCGCCTGCGGTAGCAAACCAAACGGAACCATCCGGGTCGAATGCGATACTGAATACGGTATCATTGATCAGCCCATCAGCCGTGGTGTAGGAGCTCCAGATTCCCATATCAAGATGGCTCACTCCTCCCCGGGTTCCAACCCAAAGCCCACCCTGGGCATCTTCAGCCATGCAGATAACCTCATTATTTACAAGTCCCTGGTCTGTGGAAATGAGGTCCCATCCCTGTTTGGCAAAATAGCCTTCATGGGTCTCAACTCCGGCATCGGTAGCGAAATACTGCATGCGCTCTCCCTTGACAAGACTGCTCCGAATATCGGTGGAAAAGGGTGAAATACCGTATGCTCCGTCCCAGCGGGAAGCGCCGCTTACGGCATCCACTCCGGCCACCAGACGGCCAATGCCACCATCCTGCGCCAGATAAAGGGTGTCGGCATACATATGCAGGTCCCTGATCCCGCTATCAAAGATATAGCTGTAATAGTCGTCGTATTCAATCGTATCCATTTTCCCGCCGTGAAACCAGTTCAAACCTCCGGCAGTTGCAAAGAATTTAGCTCCATGCGGGCCCACAGCCACATCTATCACCTTGTTATTGAGCAGGCCATCTTCGCTTGTATAGCTTTTGGAGGCCGAAACACCATTGGCATCAAAGCTCAAGACAGAAACCCCTCCGTCGGTGGCGACCCATAGGGCATTTCCACCATCGTTCGCCTCGAAAGTAAGGGCATAAACCTCATTTCCTGCGAGGTAATTTGTATTGCTATAGTAAGACCAGTTTGTATTGTCAAAGCGGTAAAGGCCGCGACTGGTCCCAAACCATTTCACGCCATGGCTGTCGACAAAAACAGCTCTGATCGGATGGCTGTTCTTTCGAATGCTTTGCATGTGCCTGATATCTTGATTTTCAGCAGCAATACTTATTGCAGCCAGTAAAAAGAAGGCCGTGAGATAGCGGACTGTTTTCATCGCTCTATTGTTTTTGAATGATTTTGCTTATTGCTTCCTTTCCGACCCTGAATTTTATCAGGTAATGACCGGCGGCCAATCTACCCAGGTCGATTTGTATATTTCCCTTTCCGGCTATGAGGATCAGGCCATTCTGCTGCTGTATCAGCATGCCGTTAAGGGTAAACACCTCTATTTCGGCCAGGCCGGTATAGGCACTTTCAAGATTCATTTCAATGTTAAGCTGGTCGCTCACAGGATTTGGAAAGCAAAGGAGGGCCTCTCTTTGTGTTCTGTTGCCAAGCCCGAGGGGCTCAAAAGATACCTGAAACGCTGCAGTGGCGGTGGATATGCCATTGTCGGCTTCGACGGTGACCGTGGCCTGTTCGCCAAATGAAGACAATGCCTTGACCTTCAAAGTGCTTTCTGTAATGGAAAAATCCAGTTCACTTCGATCGCAGCTAAGTGTATAGCTCAGTGGACGACCATTGGGATCCTTAAAAATGGTGTTCAGGTCGTCGCACAGGACATATTCCACATTGACCGCATTGATAATGAAGTCGGGAATACTGCCAATGAGTTCTACAGCCTGATTTGTACTGTTTCCTCGTTCTATAAGCCTTGCCCGGCCAAAGCCATCGGCATTTATCCAGTGGGAATTCGAATCGGCACGGGCTACCCATGTTGAAGCAAAAAAATGGTCCCGCAGAATCTCTCCGCTATCTTCGTCATTGTCGCACCAGGCCATTGTAAACCCGATTTCCTTGTTTCCTGTAAGCTGAACCCTCGATGCCTCAGGATTGCTGTGCTCGTAGCTGTCATTATACACTTTCAGGGCAAATTCATAGCAGTACTGCTTGCCTGTTTTCTTCATTCTGAGTTCCGGGAAATGACTTGCATAGTTTATTCTGGCCCATTCCCCATCCAGGTCCATGGCCACAAAATCGCTTGTGCTCTGCCCTTCGGCAGGGGCATTGACATTGAGATGGTAGGAGAAAGCATTCTCGGAGTTCAGTCCCCATGTGGCATCATTGTCCAGGGCATGGAGTCCGCCCGAGGCATCTTCATCAATAAAGACTTCGGGGATATCGTAATTCTGATAGCCTTCTTCACCTTCGATATAGCCGTCGATGAAAACATCGTCGGTCACTTCAAGCAAAAAATAAAGCAGGTTCTCGGTGGATGACCAGCTCATCTTGAAACGCCCGAAGAAATCGGCTGAATCAACCTCCTCTCCGTATCTGATCCAGGTCTGGTCGATGTTGTACCATTGAGCGGCTTCCCAACATTCATCGTCCTGTTCGCCATCAATGATCGGAGGAGTTTTCGCTTCAATCACATTCACTGCATTTTGGACCAGCGATTTATCCGCGATCAGTTCAATGCCATAGTCGTATCCCAGGTTCCGAGAGTATTGCCGATCCCTGGCATTGTTCCAGTGTTCATGTACCCCCATGCTGCTCATGGGCGTTCCGTCACCTTCCGGGTCATAAATGATTCCTGAAGGCCAATTGGCGCTGTCAGCTGCCTGGTGAAGATGATCATCTACTGCGCCGTAGAGGGGGCGGCCGATACCCGCACTTGCAGGATCGCCCCACTCGGTTCTTAGCAGGTCAAAACAGACAGATTCCAGGGCTACGGCATCCTGTGAGGCCAGAATTGAAGAGGGCCAGTCGTTATTGAAGGGGGCACTTTGCCATTTTACCGGCTTCGATACAGCTTCGGGACCACCCCAGAGACCTTCAACAATAAATAAGACCGTATTTCCTCCAAGTTTTTCATGCCCCATGATATCGGTCAGAACCCTGTACTCTCCGTATTGATTGCGGATGGGATCAAGTACGTCGTTGCCCACATAGCATACCAGGCCATTGTGCAGAGGCCAGGCCCCATCTTGATTGGCATGAGTACCAAAATGGTTTTTTGCCGTGAGGCTGACACCAGCCCGGGCATGTGCCTTTAAGGTGGCCAGGTTTATGATATAGTCGGCATTGACGACTTCGTCCCATGAATACCGGGTTTCTTCCGGGGCACTAATGCTGGAAGGGTCGGACCAGCTAAATACCGGATCGCTTGTCTTGTTTATCTTTGTGCGCCCCAGATCGCTGTGATCCTTGTCCATGTAGTTTACATTGGGGAAATGAGCAGCCATCAGATCGTAGTTGTCTTTCAGTATATGGGCATTGGGGTCGCCTATATAGATCTTTTCCTGGGGGATACCGTATTTATTGATCAGCTGATCGAGAAGCGCAAGCGCCATCGGCCCTGAAGTTTCAATATTGGGATAATAGTTCTTTACCCAGTTTTGCTGACTGTATCCCAGGTCGTCGCTGTTGGTTAGCCAGCCGGCACCACCCTGGTTGATCTTGATGAAAAGGGTCTGGCCATCCTGGTAACCTGATGAACCACGCCCCTTACGTTCATTGAAATCGCTGAAGATCTTGTCCCAGCCCTCAGTCGGATTGTAAGATCCGCTGAGTTTAAGGATGATGTTGTTCATCATGCGCCCGATGACTGCCTGGTTGTTGTTTTTCGCCATGAAATAGGCATCCGGATCGACCCAGTCCCTGGCTTCATTGGCACAGTTTTCGTTTGTGGCATCGGGGTCCCATTCCCAGACCACACGTCCCGGAAAGATTCCCAGTTCCTTTCCCATGGGCTGGTTTGGCGGGAAGTCGGATTCATCGGCATATTCAAAAGTCGTGTTTCCGGCAAAAAGCCTGTCGCTATTTAGCTTGCTGATAAAGGCAAAGACCACCAGGGCAGAAATAAAGACGAGCGCACCAAGTACGTAGCGAGACTTTTTCAGGAGTCGGCCACCGCCTTTGAACAGCGCTGCAGTTCCACTGATGCCCAGCAGGTAGATGATAAAACTGGACATAAACGGCGCAGCTGCCCGCATACAGGGGTAGCTTGCCCTGGAAGGCTTGGGGATGACCCTTACCAGAAACCATATTGTGGAGGCAATTCCTGTCACGAAAAAACCCCATTTGTAAAGCCTTCCGGCCCCTCTCTTTTTCTTAATCATAGTATCGTGCATTTAAAGCATTTCTGGCTTAACGCTTAGCTTTTCCTTTTCCCAAAATCGTTTCTACGGGCATCCTTAGCCTGTCAATCACCCGGAATGCCAGGAAGCGACTGTTCGTTTCATCTGACAAAATTCGAAAAAACCTGAACAACTCACACGGCCTTGTAAAAAAAAAGGTTTGCTATTTTCAAAGTTCGGTTTTGGGCATTCATTGTTTCGTGTGTTCACTCAACCTGAAGGAGACGAATAAACCGGTCAGGGGTACTTCGCCGATTTACCCAAGCAATGATGCCATTTGTCTCAGTGAACCGAAATGGAGGTGCAGTCAAACAGCTTCCTGTCAATTGCCTGCGTCGGGGAGTGAAATTTGCGGTACTGTGGCGAAGGGGCAAACAAAAAACCCCGGCATCGTTTACCGGGGCTGTGTGAACTAGGGAGGAGTCGAACCCCCAACCTCCTGATCCGTAGTCAGGTGCTCTATCCAGTTGAGCTACTAGTCCTTGATCAGGTGCTTAAAGCCATCTGGCAAAAAGCGATTGCAAATGTAAGTAATTCGGCCCAAATTTAAAAGGCTTTTTTGTCAAATCCTGCAGATTCTCTGTGAATTTGTAGGCCGCTGTTTTGTACATTTGAATGAATGCCTGAGCCATGAAGAGAGCCCTTCGTACGTTATCCCTTGTTGTAATCAGCATTGTCCTGTTGCTGCTACTGCTGCCCCTGGTCATCAATAAACCGATCGAACGCAGGCTGCTTACCGAGATGGATGCCATCCTTGATGCCCGCTTAGCCTGGGAGGATCGGCACCTGTCTTTTTTTCGGCATTTCCCGGGTCTTGAATTAGAGCTTTCGGGTTTAAGCCTATGCGATTCGCTCAGTACTTTGGAAGACACCCTGTTTACTGCGGATCTGTTGGGACTGCACCTGCGCCCTTTATCGCTTGTGCGTGGTCGGGTACATGTAAAAAACATGACTGTACTTGCCCCTGTATGGTACGGCCGGAAGGGGGGCGAGGGTGATGGGGATTTGCCTGCATTGTTGAAGCCCGGATGGATGGAGAAGCTGGAAAGGATTGTTCTGGAGCGTTTTACAATCTCAGAGGGTTGGCTCAACCTTGCAAAGAATGAGCATGGAGATGAGCTGAGCATGACGGGAATCAAAGCCCGGGCTAAAACTGGAATAAGGGCAGGAAAGGCTTCATTTCAGATACATGCAGAAGTGAAGGATGTGCAGGTATCTCTGAAGAATACAGCTGTTCTGGATAAGGGCAGCTTGCGACTGGAAATTCGGACCCGCAAAGATTTGAAAAGTGGAAGGCTGGTTTTTAATGAGGGACGTTTATGGCTAAACGAGCTGGAGGCTTCAGTATGCGGTTCGCTTGATAGGGCTCAGGCTGAGCTTAGGGCATTTGATTTTACGATTAAGTCGACTGAGCAGGATTTGGCTGCGCTACTGTCTCCATGGCCCCTTCAGCATTTAAGCGTGAGGGGAAAGCAGCACTGGGAGGCGAGGATTAGCGGCGGGCTGGGGAGCCGTCAAAGGCCCGATATAAGCTTTCATGGTTTTGTTGAAGATGGCGCTGTGTCAGCGGAGACCCTGCTGACGCCCATTCGGAATCTGAGGGCTGCGTGGGGACTTGCTTATACCGGACTGGATCGGAAATGGCGATTCATGGATGACAGTTTCCTTTCTCTTGAACAGGGAGAGCACGAATTTATGGCTTCCTTGAATCTACCCGAAAAAGGGGATGCCCAAGCCCGGGTGAAGGCCAGGGGAGAACTCGACCTGGGCCTGCTGGGGGAGCTCTTTTTCAAGGAGGATGTTCCCCTTTCCGGCTTGCTGCGGGTATCCGGCCTGGATCCGGGAACCAAATCGCAGGAAGGCTTCTCTTTGCATTCCGATTGTCTGCAAATTGGCCGTGTTCAGGCTGAAAACGTGAATTTGAAGGCAAGAATGAATGAAAAGGGGCTCAATGTGGAAGCCCTGAAGATGGACGCCTTTGATGGAAAGCTAAGTGCCACAGGAACAATATATAAGGGTCGGTTTAATCGCTTTAGCATGGATCTGAGTCTGTTCACTACGGCCATCTCCAGCCTTTATGAACAAGTGGATGCAACCAGGCTATTGGCACCGTATATGCTTTATCTGGAAGGGAAGTTAAGTGCGGATATTCATGCCGAGGGCCAGTTAGGGAAGGCCTTCAGGATGCTCTGGGATGAGATGCGGGCCACTGGAAGGGCCAGACTGGAGGATCTGCGAATCGGTGAAAGCGCGGGCCTGGAGGAAGCGATGGCCCTTTTGCCGGATAAGGGAAAAGCCTTCTTTCCCGATGTTTTTGATCTTGCTTTCCGGATGGAGCAGGGCCGTATTAAAACCGAACCATTCACGGTTACCAGGGGCCAATCCGCTGTGTTGATTGACGGGTCTTATAGTCTTCAGCATGAGTTGGACTACCGGCTGGATGTCTGTGTACATAAAGCCGACCTGGGATTGCCTGTATATAGACTGTTAAAGGGCTTTACGATCTTGCTTCCCGCTTCGAGAGGCCGATGTGCCGACAATGGTATGCGCATCCTGTTCAATGCAAGCGGAAGTTTTGAGAAGCCCGTTTTAACTCCCCGGCCTATTCCTTTGGAGCAATAGCAGTTCACAGGCTGAGTGCTGAAACAAACAAAGGGTCTGCGATGGGCAGACCCTTTGTTAAGCGGATTTAGCCACTTGTTAAAACTTCTTTTCGCGGATACGGGCTTTCTTACCGGTCAGTTCACGGAAGTAGAAGATGCGGGCCCTTCTTACACGGCCATATTTATTAATGTCAATCTTCTCGATGAAGGGCGAAGCCGATGGGAAAATACGTTCTACACCAATACTCCCGGACATCTTACGTACAGTAAAGGTTTCGGTATGCCCTTTACCACGACGCTGGATTACCACGCCCCTGAATTGCTGGACACGTTCTTTGTTCCCTTCTTTAATCTTGTAGTGAACGGTGATGGTATCGCCCGCACTGAAATTTGGAAGATCGGCTTTTGCAGCGTATTCCTGCTCCACAACCTGCATTAAATCCATGATGCTATTCTTTTAATGTTTTTTCGGCTCGTTTTAACAGGTCGCAAAAGTACAAATTCTTTTTGACTTGTAATAACGATTCCTGCGATTTATTAACAGTAACCTGTGAATAACCCAATACAGCCCTTTTAATGGCCACCACCCTCCGGCATGCGAAGTTTCTTTCCGGTTTCTTTCACAACCCGTTCTTTCCAGGCTTCGGGGTAGCCGGGCTGATCGGGGCTCAGGGGGTAGCCATCTTTGCTGCGGAGGAATTTGCCATCCTTTTCCTTCTTAACATTTCCGTCGATGTACTTAACCAGCAGGAACTGTCCGAGTTCCTGGTAACGTTTTACGGTATAGTCGCCCATGCTAACGGAATAGTTGGTGATGAATTCCCTGGCCATTTCCGGGTTGGTTTTGTTCAGCAGGCTTGCAGCGGCATCAATGGCAGCCACTTCGGTGATGAATTTGTCTTCAAGCTCGCTCTGAACCGCTTTTACATCTTCCATCATCAGATTGTAACGCAGGTAGGAGAAGTTCGACACGAAACTGAAAGCCCAGAAGGCTGCAGTTTCTGAATAGGTGAGAAGGTCACCGTTTCCGGAGGCATAGGACCAGGGTACGCGGGTCATGCCACAGTACATGGGAACGTAGGTAGTGGCCGCTGCATCATCGACCCCGAACCAGAGGATTCCACCCAGCCAGTCGGGCTTCATCGAGCGGCATTCGGCAACAAAGGAAAAGCCCGTTTGTTGGGTCGCGGTGGCCCGCTCATTCACATAGGTCTTTCCATCGAAGTTCCAGGTGAGCGGGCGCCAGCGATAGGGAAGCCCAAAGGGCCCGGCACCTGCATCGGCAGTCATGTCGAGCGCTGTGCCCTCGAGGTGGTCACGCATGGAATTCATCAGGTCTTTACGCGTCAGTTTGCGTTTGGGCTTGATGTAAAGCGGCATGCGCTGATCAAGTTCCTCGCCTTTCACGTAAGGGAAGTACTGCTGCATGTCGTCGTTGATGTCCTTGAAGAAGGACCATACCCGAATTTCACAGAAGCGTGCGCCTCCAAAACCGATGGGAGCATAGGTGTCTGAAAAACTGAAATCTTCATCGCTGCCTTGGTAATAGCCCATGTCGCGTGCGAAGGAAATGACATCGGGTGCATAGATGCAATTCTCGGGATCGTTCAGCGGAAACTGCTGAATCCTGGCCTGGTTGGCATGGCCCGAGACATAACCATCGGGAATGCGAACGGCTACCCAGACTGCACCTTTGTTCTTGTTATAGGGCTGTCCTTTCTTTACATGCATATCGGTTCCCTTTCCGATCAGTTCCATAATCCAGACCTCATTGGGGTCAGCAATCGAGAACGATTCGCCGGAGCTGTAGTAGCCATACTCTGCAACCAGATCACCCATGATTTCAATGGCTTCCCGGGCGGTTCTGGCTCGTTGAAGGGTGATGTAGATCAGGCTGCCATAGTCAATAATGCCCGTGGTGTCCCTTAATTCCTTCCTGCCGCCAAAGGTGGTTTCCCCTATGGCGACCTGGTGCTCATTCATGTTGCCAACCACGCTGTAGGTGTGGGCGAGTTCGGGAATACGTCCGAGGAATTTTCTGGTGTCCCATTCGTAAACATCCCGCATCGTACCCGGAGCATGATCTGCAGCTGGCCAGAAATAGAGTTCACCATAGAGCACATGCGCATCTGCCGCATAGGTGATCATGGAGGAGCCGGTGGCAGAAGCACCGGGGGTTACCAGGAAATTTGTACATGCCATCAGGGACAGGCTTCCGGTACCCAGTGTGAGAATCAATCCCAGAAATAGTTTTTTCATCATATTTGGTCTTATAGTTGAAAGTAGATTGTAGCAGAAAGAAGGCTACAAACATTGTATTTTTTCCCGAATTCCGCAAGGTCTCACTTGCATTGTCCGCCCACGCTTTGCTTTTCAGGGCTTGTGGATCACTCCACAGGACAGGTCCTGCCTTCCCCCTGTGACACTGGCCAGACAGTTTATTTCATTTCGCATTCGAAGCAGTCCGAGAAAGGCGAAGACGATGGCCTCTTTATAGAGGACGGTTTCTAAATCGGGTACGACAAGCTCTGCCTTAGCAAGTGCCTGAATGCGCTTAAGCAGGTGGGTATTCAGGGCTCCGCCACCAGTGAGCAGCACCCTTTTCAGGCTATAACCGGAGAGCATGCGCACAATCTGAAAAGCGATGTGTTCTGCAGTACTGGCCATCAGGTCCTCGATGGAAAGGCCGGCCTGTTGCAGTATGGGTTGCATCTGATTTAAAAACCACTCCCTTCCCAGCGATTTTGGTCCGGGCAAATGATAAAAGTCCAGGGCATTGAGTTTTTCGACCAGCAAGTGATCGACCGATCCGCTTGCCGCAATGTCTCCATTCCTGTCATATTCCAGTCCACGTTTGGCTGCAATCCAGTTCAGGGGCATATTTGCCGGACCAATGTCCCATGCCAGCCGTTTACCCTCTTTGCTTTCAAAAGAGACATTGGCAAATCCTCCCAGATTCAGGCATGCATCATAGTCGGGATACAGGAATCGATCCCCGATCGGAACCAGCGGGGCGCCCTGGCCTCCCTGGGCCACATCGGCACTGCGAAAATCATTGATCACTGTTTTTTTACTTAGGCGGGCCATGATTGCGCCATTGCCTGCCTGAAAGGTCAGGCCTTTTTCAGGTTCATGAAAGATGGTGTGTCCATGCGAGGAAATGAAGTCGGGCTCAAGTCCGTGCTTTCGGTGAAAGGCATTCGCCAACTGACCGTAGTAGCGCCCCAGTTCCAGATCCAGTTCCTCTGCCTGTGCCATGGTAAAAGCAGAAGCCTTCTTCAGTTCAATCAGCAGGGACGAAGGGTAGGGGATGGTTTCTGCTGCAAGAACACGACGGGTCCAACGCTTCGCTTCTTCGATAAAGGCGACGCAACACAGGTCGCATCCATCCATGGAAGAGCCCGACATCATTCCCGTGATCAGATAAGCCATTAGTGAACTAATAGTAAAAACTTGATTGATAAAGATTTGTATTTCCGCAGCCGTCGCTTACATACAATTCCAGTTCATGCGTCTGGCCACGCCCAATCCTCTCTTCGTCGAAGGAATAGCTTAGGCGCCTGCGCTTGGGGTCATACTCAAAAAGCGCCCACTTATTATCGATATATCCCCTGTAGCTAGCGATGCCCGACCGCTCGTCGCTGATTTTAAAACGAAGCTCAGTTCCGTCAGGAGCCTGCTGTTTCTGGATGCTTGGTGCCAGGGTATCAATGGCAATGGCATAGGTGCCAAAACGCCTGAGTTTGGCAATCATTTTCCCGTTCGTATAGCTTCCCCCGGCCGAATGCAGTTGTCCATCATCGTCGATTTCGACAAAAAGGTACTTTTCGGCGAATGCAGGATCGAGCCGGGAGGCATCCACCTCGAGCTGCATTGCTTTGTGCAATGGCGTTGTCTTTCTGTGCAAGTGATAGCCTGGGCCGAGAACTCCCTGAACCGGAGGTGATTCGCTAAATTCGAAATACTGGTCGGCATATAGTGCGTCGGCAGGCAGGCTCATTTGTACCTGATTCGCTTTAAAGTGGAAGGGGAGGTGGCACTGCATGAGCATGCGCTTGTCACCGGCGGCTTTTGGGGTTTCCGGGCTTTTGTTTTCGGCTTCAATCCCGAAGGACAATTCACTTTGGTTTCCTGCAACATCGCTGGCAACAATCCTGATCTGACGAATCTGGCCGGGCAACAGGTCGACCACCCCCCGGTTAACCATCTTGCCATAAATGGGAAGTCGGTTGTTTCTGAGGCGGTGCAGCCGATGAGCACTAATCCCGGTCTCGGCCTTTAAGGCATAGAATATATGGGCGTTGATATAGCGTGTCTGGGAGAACGAAAAGCCATCCATCTGGTGATGATAGCAAAGTTCCCCATCGACATACATATCGAGGCTGTATATGCCGCAGCGGTTTGCCGATCCGCTTAAATAGTCGTTCACATCCACTGCAAATGCGACACTTCCCGGCAGGCAGCGGACTATTCCATTCGAAGGCAGGTAGGAACTTCCGTTGAAGTGAAGGGAGTAGCCCGACAGATGGTCGGTTCTGTCTGTTTCTTCAGCGGGATACAGGTAGAGCTTGTGGAATCTCGGGGCCTCAAAGTCCTTAATGTCGAAGCCGTATTGCAGAACATTCAGGGGAACCTGCCCGGCCGTGCTGCGTAGTTCAAAGTGCAGATGAGGACCCAGTGAGGAACCGGTATTTCCCGACCAGGCGATAAGTGCTCCACGCTCAATCGGAAATTGTGAGCTCTTCAGATACAGGTCGAGGGTCTGGCTCTCCTTCTGATACTGTCTGGATTTTACGAAGGCGGCAATATCGTCCCTGTATCGGTCAAGGTGACCATATACAGAGGTGGTGCCATTGGGATGGGCAATGTAGAGGGCTTTTCCATAGCCACCGGTCTGAACCTTGATGCGTGAGATATAGCCTTCCTGAGCAGCGTAAACGGGCAGTCCTGTACGGCCCTCCGTTTTGATGTCGATTCCCGAATGGAAATGATTGGAACGGAGCTCGCCAAAGTTTCCTGAGAGGAGCATCGGGATGTTGAGGGGAGGATGATAACCGGGTTCGGTTTGAGCGACAATGATCGATGCAAATAACTGTAATACAGCTAGGTAAACCAATCTCCGCATAATAGTCCTGTGCTTTTAAATGTCAAAACTAAAATATTATATTTGTATTTCATATACCTCTGTTGAATGAGTGCTGAGCAAAATGTCATATTAGCCGGGATTAGAAACAAGATCCAGGCAGCCGGAAACAAAATCCGTGAACAGGAGGAGGAAAACAGGCGCCTGAGGAATGACAACGCTGATCTGCAGCGTGTGCTTCAGCAAAAGCAATCAAAGATTGAGGAACTGGAACAGCAACACCAGCATCTGGCCCTGGTGAATGGCGTGCTTGCCAACAGTGAGGACGCCCATGATGCCAGGCTGCGCATAAACAAAATTGTGCGGGAAATTGACAAATGTATTGCTCTTTTAAACAGATAGCGTAGGGCTATGGATGATTTACTGTCTATAAAAGTACAACTGGCAGAACGATTCTATCCCCTGAAAATAAAGCGTTCGGATGAAGAGAACATCAGAAAGGCAGCCCGGTTGATCAACGATAAGGTTCTGCAGTATAAGCAGAGGTATTCCGATAAAGATGCGCAGGACTTTATTGCAATGGCAGCCCTTCAGTTTGTGATTAACTTACTGGATTGTGAGGATCAACAAAATGTTGTATCTTTGAAGGAGGAGTTGGATGAGTTGGAGCGTGATCTGGATGAGATTCTGAAATAAGAGTAATAACGTTCTTTACATATAATTAAGAGTTTGCCCGCATTGTTTCTTCAATTATTTTTTGAACTCAACATTTATCTATTTGGAGCAAAGCTTGGGGCGTAAAAAGCAGACCATAATTCCGGTTCGCCGGAAACTGATACGTCGGTCATTGGAAGCTTGATACGGTTCAGCGGCTTCACCCATGCTTGAATGGGGTTTAATAAAATTTTGGGGAAATGTGCGGGTTTTTTATGATACAAAACCGAACCTAAACAATGGAACTGTCAATCTATTTTACAATGCTTCAGTCGACCATGGTCATGTATCTGATTGTGGGTGGAGCCTCACTATTGGTGGGAACAGGTCTTGCCTTTGTTCTCCTGGGCGCACTCACAAAAAGGAAGAATGATGCCCTGATCAGGGAAGCTGAAGCTGAGGCCGAGATGATTAAGCAGCAGAAAATCTTTCAGGCCAAGGAGAAATTCCTTCATCTGAAGGAGGAGCATGAGAAAACAATTAATGAAAAGAATCACAAGCTGAATCAAAGGGAAAACGAGGTAAAACAAAAGGAATACTCCCTTAGCCAGAAACAGGACGATATTCAACGCAGAAAGAATGAGCTTGAATCGATCCGTGGAAATCTGAGTAACCAGCTTGCTGTTGTTGAGAAGCGTAAGGCTGAGCTTGAGCGCTCGCACCGCCTGCAGGTTGAACAGTTGGAAGCAATCTCGGGGCTTTCAGCTGAAGATGCTAAAAATCAATTGGTTGAATCTCTCAGAGAGGAGGCTAAGACCGAGGCCATGTCCCTGATTAATGAGATCATGGATGAAGCTAAAATGACGGCAAATAAAGAAGCCAAGAACATTGTCATAAAGACTATTCAACGTGTGGCCAGCGAAACGGCTATTGAGAACGCGGTTACTGTATTCAACATTGAATCGGACGAACTTAAAGGCCGGATTATCGGCCGTGAAGGCCGGAATATTCGTGCGCTTGAGGCTGCAACCGGTATAGAACTTATTGTGGATGACACCCCTGAAGCCATCATTCTTTCGGGTTTTGACCCGGTGAGGCGAGAGGTGGCCCGACTGGCCCTGCATCAACTTATCTCCGATGGCCGGATTCACCCGGCGCGTATCGAGGAAGTGGTGGCAAAGACAAGAAAGCAGATTGAGGAGGAAATCGCGGAAGTGGGCAAAAGAACGGCCATCGATCTTGGTATTCATGGGCTTCATCCCGAATTGACGAGGATGGTCGGTAAGATGAAATATCGTTCCTCATACGGGCAGAACCTGCTCCAACACTCCAGAGAAGTTGCTAATCTTTGTGCGATTATGGCTTCTGAGCTTGGTCTGAATGCGAAACTGGCCCGCCGGGCCGGATTGTTGCATGATATTGGGAAGGTACCCGACGATGAGCCTGAGCTTCCCCATGCCATATTTGGGATGAAACTGGCCGAGAAGTACAAGGAGAAACCCGATGTTTGCAATGCGATTGGTTCCCACCACGATGAAACGGAAATGACCAGCCTGCTTGCACCGATTGTCCAGGTTTGTGACGCGATTTCGGGCGCACGTCCTGGTGCAAGGAGGGAAGTGGTTGAATCCTACATTAAGCGTCTGAAAGAACTCGAATCAATGGCCCTTTCCTATCCCGGTGTACTTAAAACCTACGCCATCCAGGCAGGCAGGGAACTAAGGGTGATTGTCGGAAGTGAAAAAGTGACGGATAAAGAAGCCGAGAGCCTGTCTTACGACATTGCCAGGAAAATTCAGGATGAAATGACCTATCCGGGTCAGGTTAAGATTACCGTAATCAGGGAGACCAGAGCCATTTCATACGCAAAATAGTGAAGAAAATTCTGATTACCGGTACGGCCGGGTTTATCGGCTTTCACCTGGCGAATAGGCTCATATCGCTTGGTTTTGATGTGATTGGACTGGATAGCATCAATGACTACTATGATCCCCGGCTGAAATATGATCGTCTGGCTGAGGCCGGTATTTCAACGGATGAAATTGAGGACGGAAAACTGCTTGGGAGTGTGAAGCACCCCAACTACCGTTTTATCCGGCTTAAACTGGAGGATAGGGCCGGGCTGGACCGGCTTTTTGCTGAGCATGGGTTCCGAATTGTGGTACACCTTGCAGCCCAGGCCGGTGTAAGGTACAGCCTGACACACCCTCAGGCATACCTCGACAGCAACATCACTGGTTTTCTGAATATCCTTGAGGCTTGCAGGGCTTACCCTGTAGAAAATCTGATTTATGCCAGCAGTTCAAGTGTTTATGGCCTGAACAAGGAAATGCCCTTCTCTACAAGCGCCAATGTCGATCATCCGGTAAGCCTGTATGCGGCAAGTAAAAAGAGCAATGAGCTAATGGCGCATACCTATAGTCATCTCTTTGCCGTGCCCACAATTGGTCTGCGCTTTTTCACCGTTTACGGACCCTGGGGAAGGCCCGATATGGCCCTGTTTTTATTTACCAAAGCAATTCTGGAGGGAAGAGCTATTCAGGTGTTCAACCACGGAAAAATGGAACGGGACTTTACCTTCGTCGATGATGTAGTAGGAGGGATAGAACAAATGGTGCTGAAAGGAATTGTCACCGATTCGCAATGGGATGCCACGCAACCCGATCCTTCTTCTTCCTCGGCTCCTTACAGGATCTACAATATCGGGAACAGCAGTCCGGTTAAACTGACGGCTTTCATCGAAGCCATTGAAGCAAAACTGGGCAGGATGGCCGAGAAGGAAATGATGCCTATACAGGCAGGCGATGTGGAGAAAACCTGGGCCGATGTTTCTGCCCTGAAAGCAGACTATAACTACAATCCCAATACGCCGATTGAAGAAGGAGTCGGGGCTTTTATCGACTGGTACAGGTGGTATTACAATGTATAGCCGGGACTAGGCCTTTTTAAGAAAACCCTCAATGGCCACCGCCGAGGACAAATCTGCACGCTGTTTGTAGATGAAGCTCAGGTTCAGAAGCAGGCGTTCAATAATCTCGGCATTGGCACAGGGCCTGAAATAGTCCGGTCTGGGTTCCATTCCGATTTGTTTCAGGAAGTGCCTTACTTCGCTACGGCCCAACTCACTGCCCTTGTCTGCGGGGTTGATATAGAAGAGTATACCATCAAAATCATCGCGGTATTCAGGGTTGTAATAACAAAGGATGAAATTCCCGGGCAGATTCACCCCATAAACAGGCAAGTCGAGCCTTCTGGCGAGTTCTGCGTACAGGAGGCCTAATACAACCGGGCTTCCGGTTTTCGATTCAAGCACGCTGTCGATCATGTAAAGGGATCCGGAGTCCTTTTTGTTTTGCCCTTTTCTAAATCCTTCCCGATCGTAAAGAAAATAGTTAATGACCCTGACTTTTTCCAGTGCGGTTAACTGGCTGTTCAATTCGAGCCAAATCGCTCGCCGGGTTTTTTCCATCCATTGTTCGAGCCTAAAAAAGTCGGAATCGGGGTGCCGAAAGCGTGAAATAATCCAGGCTGCTTCGAGCAGGTTTGTACTTCCCGCCTTACGCCAGAGCTCCATTTCCTTATAGAGCCCGTTGATCCTGATGGTTTTGAGCAGGTCCTGAATCCGCGATTGGAGCTCGGGTTTAAAAGCACTTTCCCGGCTGTTTTCCAGAACACTTATCGCAGACTGTCCCATTTCCGTGAAGCGATTGGAGACAGCCGCCTGAACCTCCTCATCAGGATCCTCCAGCAGAGAAAGCAGCGCAGTTATTTCACGATGTTCATTTGCGTTCATCTACGGCTAACTTTTCAAGAACGTAATCAATCATATTTTCAATCGCACGATGATAGTCTACCATAAAATCGGTCTTGATCCGATTGCCTATTGCTGCACAAAGGGTAATGGCTTCATGCCCCATCATGCTGGAAAGTGCGTAGATCGCAGAGCTTTCCATTTCAAAATTCAGCACCCGAAAGCCCTTGTAATCAAAAGACAATATTCTGTTCATCATCGACGAATCGAAAGGGGGGAGTCTAAGCGTGCGGAATTGTGGTGCATAAAACCCAGGCGTGGAAAGCGTGATTCCTTCATAGATCTCATCGCCTTTTAAACGTTCGAGTAGTGTTGTGGATGCAGCCACAAAATAGGGTGGTGAAAGCTGCGGAGGCCATTGGGTATGTTTGCAAAATTGTCCGGAGAGCCCCTGGATCTCCGTTTCATTGTTTGGCGAGTAAAAATGCAGAAGACTGTCGAGTCCGCCGGCAATGCAGCTCATTACAACAGCACCGGGACTCAAAAATGCCTGCAGCCCTCCACTGGTACCCAGCCTGATAAAGCGCAAGCTGGTTTTTTCTGTCAGTGGAGTTCTGGTTTTCAGATCTATATTGACCAGGGCATCGATTTCATTCAGGACAATGTCGATATTGTCTGTTCCGATTCCGCTCGAAACAACAGAGAGTCGCTTGCCCTTGAAAACGCCTGTATGGGTGAGAAATTCACGGTTTTGTTTTTTTACTTCAATCTGGTCGAAGCGGGATGAAACAAGCTCTACCCTTCCCGGGTCGCCTACAAGTATGACCGTCTCTGCAATGTCCTCAGGCAGGAGGTGTAGATGAAAGATGCTTCCGTCTTTGTTGAGGATGAGGTCTGTAGATGAGATGGGATCCATGGGCTGTATGGTGGTCGTTTCTGATAAAAATAGTGTATTTTTAGGCCTGCTAAGAAAAACTTACTGACAATTCAAAAACACAGAACAATGAAAAAAATGCAGGCACTGATCATAAGTATAGTAGCCGTTGTCGTACTCTTACTCATCTTTGGAAGCCAGATGTTTTATGTACTCAAGCCCGGTGAGAGGGCTGTGGTTTTTAAGAAATTTGGAATGGGCCTCGACAAGGATAACATCCTGGCACCCGGATTTCAAGTGATTGCCCCCTGGAACGACTTGATCCGCTATGATGTGAAGGAGCAAAAAAGTGAGGAAACCATGGATGTACTCGACAAAGAAGGGCTTTCTATTAATGTAGATATTACATTGATATTCAATCCGTTTTATGATAAGATTGGCTTTCTGCACGAAAATATCGGGGCCAATTATGTTTCCGTTATGGTGATTCCAAATGTGCGTTCCGCAGTACGTGCTGTTACAGGCAGATACTCCGCAGAAGAGATTTATTCGACCAAACGGGGTGAAGTTGAGACCGAAATCATTGAAGCTACCCGGAATGCATTGGCGCAAAAGAATATCGAAATGAAGGATCTCCTGATTCGCTCAATTTCCTTGCCGGAAAAAATCAAGCAGGCCATCGAAAGCAAGCTTCAGCAGCAGCAGGAGGCACTGGCCTACCAGTTCAGACTCGACCGTGAAAAGAGCGAAGCTGAGCGTAAGCGTATTGAAGCCAAAGGTATCGCCGACTACAATAGAATTATCAGTGCTTCTCTGACCAATAGTATTTTGAAACAGAAAGGAATCGATGCCACCCTTGAACTGGCTAATTCGGATAACAGCAAGGTGGTTGTTGTGGGCAGTGGTAAAGATGGCTTGCCCTTGATTCTGGGAAACAACTAGCAAGTAAAATGATCCAAAGATCCCAGACTCTTTTCTTGCTGGCAGTTTTTATCCTGTCTATTCTGATGTTGACCGGCCCCTTGCTCGAGTTTTCCATCGGCAATGTGCCCATGGTGTTGAAGCACAATGGTTTATTTGATGAGGCAGCAGGGGAGAAGCGGGCACTGTCTACCTGGCCGCTGAGCATTTTCTTTGTCTTTCTTGCGCTGCTCTCTTTCCTGAATATCTTTCTGTACAGAAAGCGGCCGCTTCAGATGAGGATTTGTATTTACTCAATGTTTCTGAGCTTCGGCGGAATAGCCTTACTCTTATACTATGGCTGGTTTTGCAAAAATGCCTTTGAACCGGAAACCATTCTGTTCAAATGGCGGATCGCTGCGCTGCCCATTACTACCATTTTGCTTTACTTCGCTTTCAGGCGAATACGGAGGGATGAATTGATGGTGAAGGCCTACGACAGAATCAGGTAGGCAGAAAGAATTGAAGGGCACTGCACAGCTGCCCTTCTTCTTTTTAATGCTATGGGAGCATCTAGCGGATCTCGATGTTGTCCTGATCGGTGATTTTTTCGCAGTAGTGGCATTTCAGTTTTACCTCATCACCAGAAACCACCGTAAAGCGTGTGGTTAGCTCTTCGTTATTGGTGATGCACTTTGGATTAACACACTTTACAATGCCAACCACCTCCTCCGGGATGGAAACCACTCGTTTTTCCACCACATCAAAGTCTTTGATAATATTCAGCTTGGCCATTGGAGCCACCAATGCAATTTTATCAATCTCACTGTCTTTGAAGAAAATCCTGGATAGCTTGATAATTCCCTTTTTTCCATGCTTTTTACTGTCAAGATTGTTCCCAATGGTAATCATCGTTTCGAGGGTGTCGAGTTTCAGAATGCTGACCACCTTGAAAAGAACATTGGCGGGAATATGATCAATGACGGTGCCTTCTTTAATGGCTCTGACAGATAGTTGTTTGTCTTTCATGGTACTGCAGATTTAGATGCTGATTATTTAATTCCCAGGATGGCCGACAGAATGGCCATGCGAACATACACGCCGTTTCGCGCCTGATCGAAATAATAGGCATGAGGGCTGTCGTCCACATCTGCATGAATTTCATTGACTCTGGGTAAAGGATGCAGGACTTTCATATTGTCCTTTGTCCCGGAGAGTAAGTCACGTCTGAGGATGTAGGCATTCTTTACCCGTTCATATTCGATCGGATCGGTGAAGCGCTCCTGCTGAACACGGGTCATGTAGATAATGTCGGCCTCTTCTATATGGGCGGTGAGATCGCGACCTTCGTAATAGTCCAGCCCCATTTTATCGAGATGGAGTTTGTAGGTTGTCGGCATCTTAAGTTCTTCCGGGGAGATGAAATAGAAGGTCGAATTGAATTGCGACATGGCCTGTAACAGGGAATGAACGGTCCGGCCATACTTCAGATCCCCAACCAGAAAGATCTTCAGGTTCTCAAGGCTGCCCTGGGTCTTCTGGATGGAATACATATCGAGCAAGGTTTGTGTGGGATGCTGGTTGGCACCATCACCGGCATTCACAATAGGGACGTCAGAAACCTCGCTGGCCAGCCGCGCAGCTCCTTCGAAAGGATGTCGCATTACAATAAGGTCGGCGTAGTTACTGACCATTTTAATGGTATCGTGCAGGGTTTCACCCTTGGTGGCGCTCGTGGCACCAGAGTCGCTGAAACCGACAACCCTTCCACTCAAGCCGTTTATAGCCGTTTCAAAACTCAGGCGGGTCCTGGTCGATGGTTCAAAGAACAGGGATGCAATCACTTTTCCTCTCAGGATGTCCTGTCGCGGTTTCGCTTCAAATTCGGCAGCAAGTTCCAGTATTCGCAGGTATTCCTCCCTGGAGAAATCGGTGATTGAAACAAGGCTTTTGTTTTTCATGGTCCGTTGGTTTTGGATTCAGTGATGCGGTGTAAGGTTGGCCTGCTCTTTGTTAATTTCATTGTAGCTGCACGATTCAATTTTGGAAAGCCGGTCGATGACTGTTTCCCTGTGCCTCAGCCATACGCCGAAGCGAATCATACACTCATTGTCATATCGTTGTTCCTTTAAATTCAGATCCAGGTCTTTAAGCAGGCGCATTACATCATTCATCCGGATATAAGGGAACTGCAGGGCAAATTCTGTTTCCAGTCTGCGATCGATAGTGCGTGCGTTTTCGAGGGCATTGATTGTCGCGGAACGATAGGCCCTGATGAGCCCTCCGACTCCCAGAAGTGTACCGCCAAAATAACGAACGACCACCACAAGAAGATTACTCAGTTCCCTGGTTTGCAACTGAGCCAGGATGGGGCGTCCTGCGGTGCCCGAAGGTTCTCCGTCGTCATTCGCCCTGTACTGCTCACCTTCTGATCCCAGCCGCCATGCATAGCAATGGTGACGTGCATCATGGTACTCCTTTCGGAGCGCCTCAAGTATGCTGTTTATTTCTTCTTTCGATTGAACGGGATAGGCAAATGCAAGAAACTTACTGCCCTTCTCTTTGTACAGGCCCCTCGCTCTTGCTTCCAGTGTCCTGTAACTGTCTTTCATAGCTGCCTGGAGAAAGGAAAAGAAAAGTGCCTCTTCTGGGAGGCAGGAAAGGCCCCGATCGGAACGAACGGAAATGCAGGAATGTGCTTTCTCTCCAATATTCTGCAGATGAAGAATCTACATTTTGAGTTTCTTTTCGATCTCATCGATCTGTATCCTGAAACGCTTGTCTGTTTCAATCAGATTGTTCACCGTTTTGCAGGCATGCAATACGGTAGCATGGTCCTTTCCCCCAATTTGGGTTCCGATCGTGGCCAGAGAAGATTTGGTCAGGCTCTTGGAAAAGAACATGGCTACTTGCCTGGCCTGAACGATTTCCCTTTTTCGGGTTTTGGACTGTAACTGCTCAAGCCCGATGTTATAATAGTTGCAAATTACTTTCTGGATGTAATCAATTGAAACCTCACGTCTGGTGCTCTTGATCAGCTTGTCGATCATTTCCTTGGCCAGATCCAGCGTAATCTCCTTCTTATTGAGCGTAGATTGGGCAAGCAAAGATATGAGTGCACCCTCAAGTTCCCGGATATTATCGGTTATATGGGTGGCAATGTATTCAAGGACCTCTTCCGGTAAATCAATTCCGTCATTGTAGGTTTTCTTCTTCAGGATCGCCATCCGGGTTTCAAAGTCGGGCGACTGAAGATCTGCCGACAAGCCCCATTTAAAACGACTCAGGAGGCGGGACTCCATGCCCTGCAATTCCACGGGTGGTTTATCAGAAGTCAGAATAAGTTGCTTGCCACTCTGATGGAGATGATTGAAAATATGAAAAAAGGTGTCCTGTGTCTTTTCCTTTCCCGCAAATTCATGTACATCATCAATGATGAGTACGTCGATCATCTGGTAGAAATGGAGAAAATCGTTTTTATTGTTGTTGCGGATGGCATCGACAAACTGTGTCTGAAACTTGTTTGCATTGACGTACAATACCGTCTTTTCCGGAAACAGCTCTTTGACTTCAATGCCAATGGCCTGTGCCAGATGGGTTTTCCCCAAACCACTGTCACCATATATAAGCAAGGGATTGAAGGCTGTACCACCCGGATTTTTTGCTACAGCGAACCCGGCTGACCTGGCCAGTCGATTACACTCCCCTTCAACAAAATTCTCGAAAGAATTCTCGGGATTCAGTCTTGGATCAATATCCAGTTTCTTGAGCCCAGGAATGACGAAGGGATTCTTAATGGTGTTTTCGGCTGGATCCAGCGGAACAGACACCGGGTTGTTCCTGATTTCTTTGGTGTTTCTTGCAGGAAACTTTACCGTATAGGGTTTGTTATTGCTATAGGTATTGTTCTGCATAATCACATTGTACTCGAGCTTGGCATCGGGGCCAAGTTCCTTCTTAATGACTTTTCTGAGGATGTCGATGTATTGTTCTTCCAGATACTCGTAGAAAAAGGGGCTTGGAACCTGGATAGTCAGAACTTGTTTTTCCAGCTTCAGCGGAACAATGGGCTCAAACCAAGTGCGAAAACTCATTGAGGGGACATTGTCTTTAACTACATTCAGACAATTGTTCCAGACACGCTCATGCATTACAATCGTAGGTTTTTTTATTAGGGTATCAGATCAGATTCTAGCCGGTTAACAGGAAACAAAGATTGTGAAAAAAAAGTAAAAAGAAAAATGGTTTTCGGCTTGAAAATCTCATGAAAAGTATATCGGTTTTAGCCTCAATTGCTTATGGGAAGAAAAAAAATGCAAATATTGTATATTCTTGTTATACAGGTATTTACGAATATTCGACAAGAAAATATGGCATAATAAATTGTAATCTAATTCTTTAGGGAGCCGAGCTGAATTTATCATTTAATTGGGGAGCCAAAAGACCTCCCGGATTCGTCAAGGAATACCGGAAAATGGTCAAAAAAAACGACGCTGTCCGGGCTGGGCAGACCAGTGCTTTTTTTTACTTGTTTCGTCTTTCCAGGGCCTCGCCGAGCGGAATAATTTTTTGTCCTTTGAGGGCAACAACGAAGGCATCGGGGAAGTCGGTTTTGATGGAAGTACATTTGTCAAGGGCCATCTTATAATCGGTTTCACTTCCCGACAAATACTTGAACCATTTACCATCCCGAACCGACCAGATCTGCTTATGCCCCTTAAAGTCGGGGGAAGTGGGCTCAATGTGTTTTCTGGAGGATGCGACCTGCACCGCGAAATAGATTTCAGCTTTTCCCCGGCCGGCTTCAGGCGAGGTTATTTCCTTCTCAGAATGTACCTCAGGGCTTTTCTGCTCTTTGCGAATGGCAGTGAAACTGCTTCTGCGATCGATTTCCTCCTTGTATTCTTTAAACGCCCGGTAGATTGCCGAAGCGATGATCTCCTGGCCATACTGGCTCATCAGGTATTTTTCTTCCTCGGAATTGGTGATGAAACCGGTTTCGATCAGCACTCCCGGCATGGAGGTTTGGGCCAATACCTGTAAGCCCTGCTCCCTGACACCCAGATCCCTGCGGTGGGCCCGCTCTCTGAACTGGTCCTGAACATAGTCACCGAACTCAATGCTTTGCTTAAAATAGGTTTTCTGCATCAGGCTGAACATGATGTAGGATTCGGCAGACTTGGGATCGAAGCCTTCATATACAGTGGTGTAATTGTCCTCCAGAAGGATGACGGAATTCTCTCTCACGGCAATGTCGAAGTTCTCCCCGGCCCTGTGCTGGCCCAGCACTAGGGTAAGGGTCCCCTTAACTGAAGGCTTTTGTATGGCGTTTACATGGATGGAAATAAAGAGGTCTGCTTCTGCCTTGTTTGCAATGTCGGCTCGCTTCCAGAGTTCAACAAAGACATCGGTCTTCCGGGTATAAATCACATCAACGTCGGGAATGTTCTCTTCGATATACATTCCCAGTTTCAGGGCTATAGCCAGGGCAAGGTCCTTTTCTTTGGCCCGCTTTCCAATTGCACCAGCGTCCTTGCCTCCATGTCCGGCATCAATAACAACCTTGTGTATCCCGTCCGGAGGTGTTTCCTCCTTCTGCTGGGCCCTGAGGGGCACATTTAGTAAGCAGACGAAAAAAGTTGAAACAAGAATGCCCGGAAGTAGACATTTTTTAGATAATGGCATTACTTTTGCGTTTGCATTAAACATGCTGTACAGCGCTACAAAATACTAAGTTTAATTCGTTTGCGACCAAAGGCTCTACAGGTAGTTATCCTCATCTTACTAACTGTCTCTTCTGTTTCCTTATTGCAGGGACAGGAGCCTGACAGCCTTTCGCCCGTTCCGACTGCCGAAGAAGCCGACAGTTTGCCCCGGCTGGACTCACTGGCAGAAAACGCTTTACCTGCCTTTCATATAGACTCGCTTAGCGGAGACACCATATTTCACAGCAAACCTTTAGGTGGCGGAGTAGAGTCGGAGGTAGAATATGATGCCAGAGACTCGCTGACGTTTCGTTTGGACGAGGGCATTGTGGAGATGTTTGGGAAAGCCTTTATCTCCTACGAAGACATTCAGCTGGAGGCCGATTACATCCGCTACGAAATGGATAACAATCTTGTCATTGCAAGGGGCCTGCCCGATTCCACGGGTAAAATTGTTGGCAACCCTGTCTTTACCGAAAAGGATAATTCTTTTGAATCCAAGGTTTTACGCTATAACTTCAAAACCCAGAAAGGCTATATTAAAGAGGTAATTACCGAGCAGGAGGGAGGTTACCTGCATGCCGAAGAAACCAAGAAACAAGACAACGGTCATGTACACCTGAAGAATGGGAAGTATACGACCTGTGATGCGGAACATCCCCATTTCTATATTGCGATTACCAAGGGTATCTCCATTCCGGGTGATAAGATCGTGGCAGGTCCTGCCTACATGGTGCTGGCCGATGTTCCGCTTCCTTTGGGAATCCCTTTCGGATTTTTCCCCAACACGAAAACCAATGCTTCCGGCATTCTTCTTCCCAAATACGGAGAGGAGAATGCAAGGGGATTCTATCTGAGGGATGGGGGCTATTACTTCGCCCTGAACGAGTACATGGACATGAAGATCACGAGTGACATCTACAGCAATGGCACCTGGGGTGTGAGGCTCGGGAGCAATTATAAACTCAACTACCGCTTTGGAGGAAACATCAGTCTGAAGTATTTCAAGAATGTTTCCGGGTATCAGGATATCGGAACGCATTCGATCAGCCGCGACTATCAGGTGGGCTGGAGTCACAATCAGGATTCACGGGCTAATCCAAATTCCACCTTCAGGGCCTCTGTCAACCTGTCCTCATCTTCCTATGACAGAAACCACACCCGGAATATCAACAGTGTGATGCGAAATACCAAGCAATCCAGCATCTCCTATTCGCGGCGTTGGGGAAATAGTCCATTTAATCTGAGTGCCTCGCTGAACCACTCCCAGAACAGCAACACCAAGGCTGTTAACCTGACCTTGCCCAAGGTTGCGTTCAATATGTCCAGAATCAAGCCCTTCGAGCGTAAAAGCAAGACAGGGCGAAAGAAATGGTACGAGGAAATCCAGCTCAGTTATACCAGCTCCCTGGAGAACAGAATTGCAACAACCGATACGGCCCTGTTTACTTCTTCGGTCTGGGACGATATGAAAACCGGCTTTAAGCACAGCATACCCTTGAGCCAAAGTTTTAAGCCGTTTCGAAAGACCCCCGTGTTGCAGAGTTTTTCCATCACGCCGTCGATCAACTACAATGGAGTGCTCTATACAAAACAGACCTATAAGTACCTTAGCTATACAGAGTCGGTCGATGCCGACGGCGTGCTAAGCTATAAGGCAACGGTGAACGATTCTACCATTAAACGGCTGTCCTATGCCCATTCGCTCTTCCCAAGTATTGGCTCGGGATACGCACCTAAAATATATGGGATGTATGAATTCGGTGAAGACAGCAGGGTGGAGGCCATACGGCATGTCATGTCCCCTTCGGTGAGTGCATCCTATGTGCCCGACATGAGTAACTTTCAGCCCAATTACTACCGGACCCTTATCGACACAGCGAATAACGGGAAAGAACTTCAAAGCTACTCCATTTACGAGGGCAACATTTATGGCACCCCAACAACACGTGGAGCATCCGGATCCGTGTCCTTTTCCCTGCGAAACAATATCGAGGCCAAGGTCCGCCCTAAAAGCGACACCATCGACGAGGTGGAGAAGGTTAAAATTATTGATAATCTGAATTTTAATACCAGTTATAATATTTTTCATACCGACAGCCTCACGCCCGCCTGGTCGGCCATTTCGTTTAACGGGAATACCCGGGTATTTAAGAACAAGCTGAACCTGTCCTTCAGGGGAAGTATGGATCCATTTGGCTATGATTCGATCCGGACCAGGACAAGGCGGACCTATTTCGCCCAAAGCGGAAAACCAATTCGATTGACGGCCTTCAGTGTTTCGGCCGGTTTCTCCTTTAAATCGAACCAGGGCAAGAAGGGAGAAGCAGAGGATAGGGGTGAGAGCCCCGATGACCCCGTGGATGGCTCCCTGCCCGGAGGGAAAGACCCCATGGGAAGTTATGATCCGAATATTGAGGACTACTATGGCGACTATGTGGATTTTGATATTCCCTGGTCGCTGCGCTTCGACTATAGTTTTAGCTATACAAAGCCGAGGGATAAGACGAAAATCGTGCAAACCATTCGCACTTCGGGTGATCTTAGCCTTTCTCCAAAATGGAAGATTGGATTCAATACCGGTTATGATCTCGACAGGAAGCAGTTTACCACTACCAACCTTAGTATATACAGGGACCTGCATTGCTGGGAGATGAGGATTTCAGTAGTCCCCTTTGGTGCTTATAAATCCTATAACTTTCAGATCAATGCCAAATCGGCGATTCTGTCCGATCTGAAATACCAGAAGCGCAGATCGTGGCAGGATAACTGGTAAAAAAAAAGGCCGCCAGTTTTGGCAGCCTTTCTATTGGAGCTAATTTCTTACTCAGAAACGATCTCGAAAGGAATGTCTACGAGAACCTCGCGGTGAAGCTTAACAGTTGCAGCATAGCTTCCGATTTCCTTGATCAGGTCATCCTTGATGGAAATATGCTTACGCTCTACTTCAAAGCCTTTTTCGGCGAGTGCTTCAGCAATCTGAATGGTGTTCACAGAGCCGAAAATTTTACCCTTGGTACTTGTCTTGGCACCAATGGTCAGGGAAACGGCCTTCAGTTTCTCGGCCAGTTCAAGGGCAGCTTCTTTCAACTGGGCTTCCTTGTGTCTGCGCTGCTTCAGATTCTCATCATGGACCTTTCTGGCCTGCGCGGTTGCATTAATCGCAAAGCCTTTCGGGATTAGATAATTCCTGGCATAGCCATCCTTTACGGTGACGATGTCGTCCTTTTGGCCCAGATTGGGCATATCTTGTTTTAAGATTACATTCATGTCAGCTCCTCCTTACTTTAACATATCGGTTACATAGGGCAGAAGGGCAAGATGTCTGGCCCTTTTTACAGCTGTAGCAACTTTCCGCTGATACTTCAGGGAGGTTCCGGTAAGGCGTCTGGGAAGAATTTTCCCCTGTTCGTTCAGGAACTTCTTCAGGAACTCGGGATCCTTATAGTCGATATACTTAATGCGGTTCTTGCGGAAGCGGCAATACTTCTTCTTTTTGATCTCCACTGTTGGGGGAGTCAGGTATCTGATTTCTGAATTGTCTTGTGCCATTATTCGTCCTCCTTGGTTTGTTCAGCTGATTTGCGTGCTCTCTTCTTTTCGCTGTAAGCTACCGCATACTTTTCCATTTTCATGGTCAGAAAGCGGATGATGCGCTCATCCCTGCGATACTCAGTTTCCAGTTTTGCAATCAGTTCGGGATCGGCCCTGAACTCGATAAGGTGGTAAAAACCGGTGGATTTCTTCTGGATTGGATAGGCCAGTTTCTTCAGGCCCCAGTCCTCTTCGTGTACGATCTCACCTTTGGCATCGGTGATGATCTTCCTGAATTTGCTAACCGCTTCCTTCATCTGACTTTCAGACAAAACGGGAGTACAAATGAAAACGGTTTCGTACGGGTTCAACATGTGATCAATTTTAGTTTGTAAAAAAAACGACTGCAAAGGTACGAACTTTATAAGAAACAACAAATAATAGCCACAGCGCTTTTCCCTTTCTCCTTCTTTCTCCTTTTTCTATCTTTGGGGTTCAATGGAAAATTTCATCGTATCGGCCAGAAAATACCGGCCTACCACCTTCAAGGATGTGGTAGGACAACCATCTATCACAACCACGCTTCGGAATGCCATACAAAGCCAACAGCTGGGCCATGCCTACCTGTTCAGCGGGCCCAGGGGGGTCGGAAAGACCACCTGCGCCAGAATCTATGCGAAGACCATCAATTGCCAGAATTTACAGGAGGGTGGTGAGGCCTGTAATAGCTGTGAGTCCTGTCTTGCATTCAACGAGAACAGGTCGTTCAGCATTCACGAGCTGGATGCCGCTTCACACAATTCGGTTGATGATATCAGGCAAATTACCGATCAGGTCAGGATCCCTCCTCAGGTCGGGAACTACAGCATCTATATCATCGATGAGGTTCACATGCTCTCGGCACAGGCATTCAATGCCTTTCTGAAGACCCTTGAGGAGCCTCCCGGACATGCCATTTTTGTATTGGCCACTACCGAAAAGCATAAGATTATTCCGACCATCCTTTCCCGTTGCCAGGTTTTTGATTTCAACAGGATCGGGGTAGAGGATGCTTCAAACTACCTGAAGGATATTGCGACCAAAGAGGGGATTGAATTTGAAGATGATGCACTTCACGTAATTGCCCAAAAAGCGGATGGAGCCATGCGAGACGCGCTGTCTATCTTTGATCAGGTGGTGAGTTTTTCAAAGAGAAGTATCACCTACAAGAAGGTGATCGACAACCTGAACATCCTCGATTATGAATACTATTTCCGGCTGACCGAGAACATGATGAAAAATGAGTTGCCTGCCGTGCTGCTCATCTTTAATGAGATCCTTTCCAGAGGCTTCGATGCCCGGAACTTTATCAATGGTTATGCAGGTCACCTCAGGGATCTGCTGGTATGCAAGCACCCCGATACCATACAGTTGTTGGAAGTGGGGGCCGGGATCAGGGAAAAGTATCAGAAACAGGCGGCATCTCTTTCTTTGTCGTTTTTGTACAGGGGGCTTGAAATCTGCAATGATGCGGATATTCAATTTCGAATGAGCCGAAACCAGCGATTGACCGTGGAGCTGGCTTTGGTCAAACTGACCCGTTTGACGGAGGAGCAAAAAAAAAAAGACGGACGGAAGAGCTGACTGAACCCTTAAAAGAAGCCGAAACAGCTGAACCACCAAAAAGGGTTGAAACAGCTGAACCGTCAAAAAGGATTGAAACAGCTGAACCACTAAAAAGGGTTGAAACAGCTGAACCACTAAAAAGGGTTGAAACAGCGGAACCGCCGAAAAGAGTTGAAACAGCGGAACCTGAAAAGAGGCTTCCAACAACTGAAGCAGAAAGGAATTCCCCAGATGACCAGTCCCCGCCGGATAGTCCACCCGCTACAATAAAGGGAGACATGGTCGTTCGGGAGGCTGGTATTTCCATTAAGGCTTCCCTGCGGGGTGAAGGGGAGGATCGCGATCCGAATTCGACCGGCCCTGCGACCCCGGCTCCTGTTTCCGCGCCAGAAAAGGAACCCGGACTGGTTCTGGAGCCCGAAAGCCTGAGCAGGATCTGGGCCAGTTATGCAGCAAGCATGGAAGGTGATGCCCGGATTCATAGTACACTAAGCAGCTGCAAACCCGCTTTGCGTGGAGCGAATGTAATTGGCCTGCGCCTGAATAGTGAAACCCAGAAGGACTATTTTCAACGAAGTGTCAGACCTGGTTTGCAAGACTTCCTGCAAGAGCGCTTCGGAATAAGCCGGCTGTTTTTCGAGGTAGAGGTGGCAGAAGATGAGGGAACAGAGAAGAAAATCTATACGGATGAAGACCGATTCAGGTTTCTGGCCGAGATGAATCCCCAGCTGGCTGCTATGAAAACCCGTTTTGGCCTCGATTTCGATCAGTGAACATTAGTCCTTGAATATTGTAATTTATATCGTTAACCTATTTATTAAACGTTGAAGATGACAGGAGAAAAAATAACGAATAAACTGGGCCGTCTGCAGGTCCCCGATCATGCGATTATCCCATTTATTGAGGGAGACGGTACAGGCCCCGACATCTGGGCGGCTTCGGTAAGGGTTTTTGATGCCGCTGTTGAAAAAGCATACGGAGGCAAAAAGAAGATTGTCTGGAAGGAGGTCTATGCCGGGGAAAAGGCTTATCAATTAACCGGGAAATGGCTTCCGGAAGAAACGCTGGATACGATTCATGAGCACCTTGTGGCCATCAAAGGGCCGCTTACTACGCCTGTGGGAGGAGGCATTCGCTCCTTGAATGTGGCGCTGCGTCAGATTCTGGATCTGTATGTTTGCCTGCGGCCTGTTCGTTACTACGAAGGCGTGCCTTCCCCGGTAAAAGATCCCTCCAAAACGGATATGGTAATTTTCAGGGAGAACTCGGAAGACATCTATGCCGGTATAGAATGGCTGACCGGCACACCCGAAGGAGAGAAGGTAAAAAGCTTCCTCTTAAATGAAATGGGCGTGTCCACCATCCGTTTCCCGGAGAGCGCATCCATCGGGATTAAGCCGGTCTCCAGGGAGGGAAGCAATCGGCTGGTAAGAGCTGCCATACAGTATGCCGTCAGGAATGATTTACCTTCTGTTACCCTGGTCCATAAGGGAAATATCATGAAGTACACCGAGGGCCAGTTCAAGCAGTGGGGCTATGAGCTTGCCGAAAAGGAGTTCGGGGATCGGGTCTTTACCTGGAGTCAGTACGACCGCATTGCCGAAAAGGGGGGAAAGCAAAAGGCCGATGAAGTCCAGGCCGAGGCTTTAAAGAATGGGAAGATTGTCATCAAGGATGTGATTGCCGATGCATTCCTCCAGCAAATCCTGACCAGGCCGGCAGAGTACTCGGTCATCGCCACCATGAACCTGAACGGGGATTACATCTCAGATGCCCTGGCTGCTATCGTTGGAGGCATCGGAATAGCCCCCGGAGCGAATATCAATTATGAAAGCGGACATGCCATATTTGAGGCAACCCACGGCACGGCACCGAAGTATGCGGGGCTGGATAAAGTGAATCCAGGTTCGGTCATCTTGTCGGGTGTGATGATGCTTCAGTACCTGGGCTGGAATGAAGCGGCCGATACGATTATTGCAGGGCTGAAGAAATCCATAGCTCAGAAGCGCGTGACCTACGACTTTGCCCGCCTGATGGACGATCCGGAGGAACTGAGTTGTTCGGCATTTGGAGATGCCATTATCGAAAATATGTAAGCATAAGTTATTAATATAAAACGATTTACCCATGTTGAAGAAAAAAGTAGAAGACCTGCTGAATACACAGATTGTAAAAGAAGACTACTCATCCCAACTCTATCTGTCAATGGCCTCCTGGGCTGAGAATCAGGGCTTTCCAGGTGTAGCTGAATGGCTTTATGCCCAGGCTGAGGAGGAACGCGAACACATGCTCAGGCTGATTCGCTATGTGAATGAAATGGACGGCAAAGCAGCCATTCCCGGCATTGAAGAGCCCCCTGCTGATTTTGGTGATATTTCGAGCATGTTCGATCAGGTACTGGAGCATGAACGCTATATTTCCAACGCTATTCACGAGATCGTGGCCGTTTGTGTAGCCGAAAATGACTACACCACCCATAGCTGGATCCAGTGGTTTGTTACCGAACAAATGGAAGAAGAATCGTCGGTGAAGACTCTTATCGATAAGCTTAAGCTTGTGGGCAACAGCAATCTCTATATGTTCGATCGCGACATTATGTCGATACGCAGCAACGAGGACGGAGGCGAAAACTAGGCCCTTTAAGCTGTTTAGCACCGACATTTTGTTCCTGATATGCTATTTGTTGCGGGGCAGGAGCAAAATAAAGTGTAGCTTTGTGCCCGATCGATACGTTCAACTTAATTAAACTATCTGGCCATGGATTTTGGCAAAATTATAGGGAAATTCCTTGGAAATAAGGCCGACAGGGATATGCGGGAAATAAGCCCGTATGTAGATAAGGTAAAGGTGGCCTACGAAGAGGTCTGTAAACTTGACCATGATGCACTCCGCAGCCGGTCCGAGTCACTGAAACAGAAGGTGGCCGACTATGTCTCTGGGGAGAATGATCGTCTGGAAACCTTAAAATCCAGGGCGGATGACCCGGATGTAGATGTGAGTGAGAAGGAGGGGCTCTATAAGGAGATCGACAGCCTTGGAGAGCTCATCGATGAAAAGTACGAGGAAGTCTTGAACGAAATACTCCCCGAGGCCTTTGCCATTGTAAAGGATACGGCCAGACGTTTTAAGGAGAATGAGGAGATTGAAGTCAGTGCCAGGGACTACGACAGAACACTGGCTGCTTCCAGAGAATCGGTTCTTATCAAGGGAGATAAAGCGGTCTGGAAAAATAGCTGGATGGCCGGTGGGAATGAGATTACCTGGGACATGGTTCACTACGATGTGCAGCTCATTGGTGGAGCGGCGCTTCATAGCGGGAAAATTGCGGAGATGGCAACCGGAGAAGGGAAGACCCTTGTGGCCACGCTCCCCGTTTTTCTGAATGCCTTGACCGGTAAAGGGGTACATGTGGTTACCGTGAATGATTACCTGGCCAAACGTGACTCCGAATGGATGGGGCCCATCTATGAATTTCATGGTCTTAGCGTTGATTGTATTGATAAGCATCAGCCCAATTCTGAAGCCCGGAGAAAAGCCTATGCCTGCGACATCACCTTCGGGACCAACAATGAATTCGGGTTTGATTACCTTCGCGATAACATGGCGCACAATCCTGCAGAACTTGTTCAGCGTAAGCACAATTATGCCATTGTGGATGAGGTGGACTCGGTGCTGGTGGATGATGCGCGAACACCCCTGATCATATCCGGTCCTGTTCCCCGCGGAGAAAACCACGAATTTGGGGAGTACAAACCCAAGGTCGAAAAACTGGTTCAGGCCCAACGCCAGTTTGTTCAACATGCCTTTACCGAGGCCCGGAAGTTTTTGGAAGAAGGGAATGCTGAAAAGGCCGGTTTTAAACTCCTGCAGGTGCACAAGGGATTGCCAAAGTACAAGCCCCTGATTAAGTTGCTGAGCGAAGAAGGGAATAAGGCCCTTCTGCTGAAGACCGAAAACTTCTATATGCAGGAGCAGTCGAAGAACATGCACAAAGTAACCGACGACCTTTTCTTTATTATTGAAGAAAAGCTGCATTCGGTTGAGCTTACTGAAAAGGGAATTGACCTTATTACGGGTTCATCCGACGACCCGCAGTTCTTCATCTTGCCCGACATTGGCAGTGAGATTGCCGAGATTGAGCGATCGGACATGACCGACAAAAAGAAACTCGAACTGAAGGATAAAATGCTTCAGGACTATGCCGTTAAATCGGAACGTATTCATACGGTTAATCAGTTGTTAAAGGCCTATGCCATGTTCGAGAAGGAGGTGGAGTATGTGGTGATTGAGAACAAGGTCAAGATCGTTGACGAGCAAACCGGCCGGATTATGGAAGGGCGTCGCTACAGCGATGGCCTTCACCAGGCTATTGAAGCCAAGGAAAATGTAAAGGTGGAAGCTGCTACCCAGACCTGGGCAACCATTACCCTGCAGAACTATTTCCGTATGTACCATAAGCTGGCGGGAATGACCGGTACAGCTGAAACCGAGGCCGGAGAATTCTGGGACATCTATAAGCTGGATGTCATGGTGATTCCGACCAACCGGCCGATTGCACGCGACGACCGCGAGGACTTGATTTACAAAACCAAACGGGAAAAATACAATGCGGTTATAGACGAGCTGGTAAAACTAAATAAGGAAGGCAGGCCTTCGCTGGTGGGAACCACTACGGTTGAAGTCTCTGAGCTGCTTTCCAAGATGCTGAAGATTCGTAAGATTCCGCACAATGTCCTGAACGCTAAGCTCCACCAGCGTGAGGCCGAAGTGGTTGCTCAGGCCGGGAAACCCGGCACAGTGACGATCGCAACGAATATGGCCGGGCGGGGTACCGATATTAAACTGACCGACGGGGTAAAGGAGGCCGGCGGATTGGCCATTATTGGTACCGAGCGTCACGATTCGCGCCGTGTCGACAGGCAGCTGCGCGGCCGGGCCGGGCGTCAGGGTGATCCGGGATCCTCCCAGTTTTATGTGTCACTGGAAGACGACCTTATGCGTTTGTTCAGTTCCGACCGGATTGCGGGGATGATGGACAGGCTTGGCCTGAAGGAAGGGGAGGTGATTCAGCACTCCATGATTACCAAATCGATCGAGCGTGCTCAGAAAAAGGTAGAGGAAAACAACTTCGGTATTCGAAAGAACCTGCTGGAATATGATGATGTGATGAATGCCCAGCGGGAAGTGATCTACAAGCGAAGAAAACATGCGCTCTTCGGGGAACGTATCGGCCTGGACATCGCCAATATGTTTTACGATGTGACGGAAAGCATTGTTAATAATTTCCATCAATCGGGTGATTATGAAGGCTTTAAACTTGAACTGATCCGGGTGATGTCTGTGGAATCGCCGGTTGATGAGGCTGAATTCAAAAGCATAGACAGCACCGAACTGGTCGACAAGATTTACGAGCTTATGCTCGATACCTACAAGCGAAAGCAGGAAAGTATTTCGGCCCAGGCCATGCCGGTTATCAGCCAGGTTTACGAACATCAGCGTGAGGTGTATGAGAACATCGTAGTGCCTGTATCGGACGGAACCAGAGTGTTTCAGATTCTTGCCAATCTGGAAAAAAGCTATAAGACCGAAGGGAAGGACCTGGTGCGCTCATACGAGAAAAGCATTATACTGGCCTCCATCGATCAGTCCTGGCAGGAACACCTTCGCGAACTGGATGACCTTAGGCAATCTGTGCGGAATGCGCAGTATGAGCAGAAAGATCCCTTGCTGATTTATAAATTCGAGGCCTTTGAGCTTTTTTCTGCCATGATCGACAAGATAAACCGGGATGTGGTCTCTACCCTGATGAAAGCGCATATTCCTCTTCGGGATCCGCAAAGCATCAGACAGGCCGAGGCCCCACGTCGGATGGACCTCAGCAGGTTGAAGGCGAACAAGGACGAAATGCCTCGTTACAACGATCCTTCAGCCGGAGCTGCGGGAAAAGACGGAAGGCCCAGAGCCCAGCAACCTGTTAGGGTGGAAAAGAAAGTCGGGAGAAACGATCCCTGCCCCTGCGGGAGTGGAAAGAAATACAAAAACTGCCATGGCAGGCCCGAAGCCGGCTAGCAAAGATCCGTCATCAATCCGGCAATCTCCTCCTCCAGTTGAAGTGTGACAGGGGTTAAGGGGAGGCGAAGGACATTTTCTATCTTGCCTTGCAGGGCCAGGGCAGCTTTTATCCCGGCCGGATTTCCTTCCCTAAAAATGGCCCGCATCATGGGGCTGAGCCGATGATGCATATTGCGCGCTGCATCCCACTTGCCTTGAAGAGCATCGTGGACCATAGCCGACAGCTGCCCTGGATAAGCATTTCCTATCACGCTGATCAGCCCCGATGCTCCCAGAGCTATCATGGGAAGCGCATCGGCATCATCGCCCGAAAACACTTTAAACCCGGCAGGCATTTCCCTGATGATATCGGAGACTTGCTGCATGTCGCCCGAGGCTTCTTTTATGGCAATGATGCCATCATGGTCGTACGCAAGCCGCAAAACGGTATTTGCCGACATATTTACAGCGCACCGTCCGGGCACATTGTAGAGTACTAAAGGCAGGTCGCTAACAGCCGCAAGGCTGGAAAAATGCTGATAAAGCCCTTCCTGCCCTGGCTTGTTGTAATAAGGCGCCACCGAAAGCACGCCATGCAATCCATTAACAGGCAGGGCTTTAATGGCCTCTACCGCAGCCCGGGTGTCGTTTCCTCCGGCACCTGCCATGATGGGTACGCGTCCCTGGTTGGCATCGATTATACAGCGAAGAATGTCCCCTTTTTCCTGCTTGCTGAGCGTGGGGGTTTCGGCCGTGGTTCCGAGGGCAACCAGATAATCGATGCCCTTCTCAATCAAGGAGGAGCATAGCATCGACAGGGCATTGAAATCAATCCTGCCCTTCTCCGTGAAGGGACTTACCAGAGCTACTCCACAAGCTCCGAACTGCTTAGATATATGCATGGTATTGGCTTGTTCAGGAATTCAACATGGAAACGTAATGCTTGATCTGTTCGGCCAGATAGCTGTTGCTTTGCTCCGGCTGAAGCCTGATCATAAGGTCGTAGTCATTTTCTGCTTCTGTGTAGCAGCCTATCTTGAATCTGGCCGGTGACAATCCGACGAGAAAACCCAGTTCAAGACTGCTGCTTCTGGTGAAGTCGAATAGTATATCGGCCTTTGTACGATAGAAATGATCTACCGTTTCGCCTTTGGGCATCAGATACCAGTTGAAATCGTTCCGGGTAATAAATAAGAAGTTTTCCCAAAACAGCATTTGTTCGGGGACTTTTTTTTCGTGTACGATGCCGAAGGCCGTATTGTGGATGTCTTTTTCAGAAAGAAACTTCCTGAAGGATTTCATATCGCTGAGTACATCCGGGTCTGCAGTGTCGAAGAGAATGACAGCAGTATCAGCTGTATCGAAATTGAATAGTTGTTTGTCGCGTTTTAAGGCCCGTTTCTTGCGAAGAAGCATTTTCCGGCCTATATTCTCCCTCAGATTTGCCATGTGAAACAAAAGTACGATAAAATAAACAGCTTGCAGATTCAGCCGAGCAAAGAAATAAACTCATCTTCTCGAATGACCGGGATCCCGAATTTTTCGGCCTTTTCTCGCTTCGACGGCCCCATGTTCCTGCCCGCAACAAGGTAGCTGGTGGTCTTGCTGATCGAGGAACTTACCTTGCCCCCATGTTGTTCGATAAGTGCACGTAACTCTTCCCTCGTATGGGCTTCGAAGCTTCCCGAAATTACCAGGCGCTTCCCGCTTAAGGCATCCCCTTTTTCCTCATCCTCAGCAGTTTTAAGGCTGAGGCCTGCGCTACGTAGCCGCTCGATCTCTTCCAGATTATCGGGCCTGGAAAACCATGACCTGACCGATTCTGCAATCCGGCCTCCAATCTCATCCACGGCCTCCAGGTCTTCCTGAGAAGCACGCATGAGCAGATCAACAGAGGGGAAGGCTGAGGCCAGAATCCGGGCTACCGTTTCCCCCACAAAGCGTATGCCCAGGGCATAGAGTACCCTTGCATAAGGAACAGTCTTGCTGGCTTCAATGCTGTCGAGCAGGTTTTGAGTAGATCTTTCCGCAAAGCGATCCAACGAAATGATGTCTGCGGCATTTAACCGGTAGAGATCGGAAGGCTTCCTGAGCAGCCCGTTTGAGAACAGCAGATCAATGGTGGCTTCGCCTACATTCAGATCCATGGCCTTTCTGCTGCTAAAATGCTCGAGCCGGCCCTTAATCTGAGGGGGACAGGCATATTCATTCGGACAGTAATGGGCTGCTTCATCCTCTTCTCTGACCAGGGGCGTGTTACACTCGGGACAGTGGGTGATAAAGGCAAAGGGAGGGCTGTTCTTCGTTCTGCTGCTCAAGTCTACACCCACAATCTTGGGTATAATCTCTCCTCCCTTTTCCACATATACCCTGTCACCGATCCTGATATCTATTGAGCTGATCTGATCGGCATTGTGCAGCGAAGCCCGTTTTACCAGCGTACCGGCCAGCTGAACCGGTTCCAGGTTGGCTACCGGAGTGACCGCTCCGGTACGCCCCACCTGAAAATCGATATGGAGAAGGGTGGTGCTGGCCCGTTCCGCTTTAAACTTGTAGGAGATGGCCCATCGGGGGGTTTTTGCGGTGAATCCAAGGGTTTTCTGCAGGCCGAGGTCGTTCACCTTAATCACCACACCGTCGATGTCGTAGGGCAGGTCTTTCCGTTTTCTTTCCCAGTCGTCGATGAAGTCCATGATGCCTTCCACATCCTTCACCAGGCGCCCATGATGCGGAATCCTGAATCCCCATTCTCGCGCCTTTTCAAGGCCCTCCCCATGACTCGAAAAGAGTTTTTGTTCGCCCGGGATATCGTAAAAGAGGCAATCGAGGGGGCGTCTGGCTACCTGTGCCGAGTTCTGCATTTTCAGGCTGCCTGCAGCTGCATTCCTGGGATTGGCAAAGGCAGGTTCACCCCGTTCTTTCCTGCTTTCGTTCAGGGCTTCAAAGCCTTTTCGGGGCATGATGATCTCCCCTCTGATCTCGAATTGCGCAGGAACATCATTCTCCAATAGCCGCAGGGGTATGGATCTGATTGTTCTGACATTCCGGGTAACATCATCGCCACGGCTCCCGTCTCCGCGGGTAAGGGCCCGGCTGAGCCCTCCGTTCGTGTATTTGAGCGCTATCGCAACTCCATCGTATTTGAGTTCACAATAATAGGCGGGTGCCGCATTCAATGCCTTCCGTACACGCTGATCAAAGGCCGTAACTTCCTCCTTGTTATAGGTGTTTCCAAGGGAGAGCATCGGATACCGGTGGGCGAAGGAGGTGAATTCCTGATTCAGGTCACTGCCTACGCGTTTCGTGGGGGAATTCTCGTCATCGAAGCGGGGAAAGGCTGCTTCCAGTTCGCTCAGCTGCTTTAGCAACTGATCGTACTCAAAATCTGTAATGGAAGGCTTTGCCTCCACATAATAAGCATGGTTGTGTGCGCGCAGGGCTGTCCGCAGTTTTTCAATCTGTTCTTTAGCCTGTTCAGGGGTCATTGAAGCCGGTTTTGCACAAAAATAAGTATTTATCCTTTGATCGAGAATCTCTATTTTTGCCCCATGCAAGCCTGCCTCAGGGTTCTAGTCCCACTATTTCTTTTATTCGCTTCTTTTACGATGAATGGCCAGCTGGCCGTTCCCGGAAGGCCCATGCCGGGTAACGGGCAGCTAAAAGCCGGGGAGGTCATCTATTTGCTCCCCCCCTTATCCGACCTTCAGACAGAAGCCCTTTTACAGGAAGCAGAGGAAAGTGATTTGAAACTTATGAAGTATGCTACTGAGCGCAGGCTCGACCTGGACCCTGCCAATCACGGGGCATGGACGAACTGGGATACTTTCAGGGTCTGGAGGGTTCATATCATTTCGCCGGGTGCTTTCTCGCTGGGCCTGGAGCTGGGGGAATACAATTTGCGTAAGGGGGTGAATTTATTTGTCTTCAACCCAAGGCGTGATGTGGTCAGGGGGGCATACGGGTCCCATAACAACAAGCCATACGGAACCCTCGCCATCGGACATCTGCCCGGCGAAGAACTCATCCTTGAGTTGCAGGTACCCCTTGGCATGGAAGATTTTGGCAGCCTCAGGGTTTCCTCCCTCTATCATGCCTTCAAACAACCCGGGGGGACTAAAGACAAGCGTTTTGGCCGATCGCACGACTGCGAAATCGATGTAGCCTGTGAGGAAGGAAATGCCTGGCTCCGCCAGCGTCGGGCTGTTGTAAGGATCAATACCGGAAGAGAATGGTGCACCGGGGTGATGTTGAACAATACAGATTATGACGGGACCCCCTATGTTCTGACAGCCCAGCATTGCATCCCGAATCAAGACAGAGCCGAAGGCTCGGAGTTTTGCTTCAATTATGACAGCCCGTCCTGTTTCGGGGGAGACGGTTCCACAACGCAGTCGATTTCAGGAGCCGAACTTGTGGCGGTAGGCGACAGCATTGATTTCAGTCTTGTGAAACTCAGCCTGAACCCTCCTGCCCATTTCAAGCCCTATTTTGCAGGATGGGATCTTGATGCACAACAAAGCGGCCCCTCAGTCGTGATACATCATCCGGAAGGAGATGTTAAGAAGATTTCGATAGACGAGGACGATATCTCAGAACCGGAAAGTCTTTCGGACATCCCAAACACCGATTTACGCGATTACTACTATTTCTCCTTTTGGTGGGTGAAGAACTGGGAATGGGGGGTTACCGAAGGTGGATCCTCGGGTTCTCCGCTCTTTAATAAGCGGGGACTGGTAATCGGAACGCTAACCGGGGGAAAGGCTACATGCCTCGATTCGATCGACTTTGATGCGCAAAAAAAGCGGACCATCTACCGGAAGGTAGAGGACGACTATTTCACCAAATTGAATGTGGCCTGGAACTACTATGCCCCGGATGGACCGGTGCTTAAAAGCTGGCTCGATCCGGGCAATACGGGGGCGAAGGCTGTTCAGGGCTTTTATCCCTACAGCAATGCCACAGACAAAGTCCCCGGGCTGTCGGCACTGAAACTTTATCCCAATCCTGCATCGGATTTCCTGCATATTGAATGCACCCCCGTCCATGGCAGGGTTCGGTACAGAATCCTGGATGCACAGGGGCGGGCCGTTTTAAGCGGCAGTTGGCTGGAGATGCCTCAGCCGGTTCAGACGCTGGAGCTGAGCCAACTGAGCCCGGGAATCTATTTTCTTGAACTCGGCTGGACAGATGGCCGTGCAAGCGGAATTTTTACACTCGATCGATGAAGAAGTTCATATGTCTTTTGGGGATTTCAGTTGTCCTGCTGTCCTGTAACAGGGAGGGGGGAAGTCTTTCGGAAAGCAGTCGCCCGGATGAAAAGGGCAACCGCTATGCCACCGGGTTTAAGGTGGAGGAAGGGGAGGGCTACAGGCTCCTGACTGTTTATGATCCCTGGCAACAGAGTAAGGGACTGAAATTCAGCTATCTGCTAACGGAAAAAGGAAGTGTGATCCCCGATTCATTGCAGGACCTGCCCCGGATCAAGCTTCCCGTAACACGGCTTATTCCGATGTCGACCACGCATTGTGCCATGATTTCTGCGCTTGGTCAGCAGGATCGCATAGTCGCTGTTTCAGGTGGAAAATACCTCTACCAACCCGATTTAGTTGAAGCCCTTCATTCGGGAGCGATAAGCGATATTGGCTATGGACGATCGATTGATTTTGAGGCCATTATCGGCCTCGAGCCCGAACTCATGATTCTATATGGAGTTAATGCGGGTGACCGGGAGCTTGGGGATCGGCTCTCAGAACTGGGCATTCCTTATGTATATTGTGGCGAATACCTGGAATCGCATCCCCTGGGCAAGGCCGAGTGGGTCCGTTTCTTTGCTTCCCTTCTGGGGATTGAGGACCAGGGTAATGCCTTGTTTGATGCGATTGCAGAGCGTTACGAATCGATGGCAAAACTGGCCGAAAACACGGCTTTCAAACCCAGGGTGCTTACCGGACTGCCCTGGAAAGACAGCTGGTACATAGCCGGGGGGCAGAGCTATGTGGCCAGGCTGATTCAGGATGCCGGTGGATCTTATCTGTGGAGTAAGCTGGAGGGAAGCGAGGCTGTACCCATCGACATTGAGCACATTTTTCTCAAGGCCATGGAAGCAGATTTCTGGTTGAATACGGGTACAGCTACCAGCCTGGACGAAATAAGTGGAATGGATGAACGCTTTAAGCTGCTTCCCCCTTTTAAATCCGGGCGGGTAATCAATAACAACAGACGTATGGGCCCTGCCGGCGGTAACGACTATTGGGAATCGGGGGTGGTCCGGCCCGACGATGTCCTTGCCGACCTTATTCACTTTCTCCATCCCGAGCTGCTTCCGGAACATCAGGCTCTCTACTATCAGCAATTGAAATAATCTCTATTTTTAGGAAAACAAATCCCGGATACCATGTCCAGTATACGAGCTTTAAAAAAGGAGATTAACAGGAGGTCCTACTGTCTGCTTCAGCAATGCTTCGATCTGCATGCTTGTGGAGAAGTCGGGGGCGAAGAATTTGAAAAAGGGATTAAGAAACTGGTGCTCCTGCGCAATGAGATGATCACCAGGGTAAACCATCCCGAGAATGATGCCGAATCGGCGAGTATCAGGCAACACTATCAAAGGATCCACAACGATCTGCCTCACCTGGTCCGGGTGGTAGATGATCTGAAAAAGGGAGATTGATGCGCAAGTCTTCGCTGCAAGTCTTTCTTCTGTTAGTGCTCATACTCATTCTTGCTGCCCTGGCAGATCTGGCCACGGGCAGCCTGAGGATTCCCATACAGGAGCTACTGGCCTACCTGAGTGGTCGCAGCAGGCTTACGGATCAGCAGCTGATGGTATTGGAACAGTTTCGGCTTCCCCGTCTGGCTGCAGCCCTCCTTGCCGGTGCTGCGCTGCCCCTTTGCGGATTAATGATGCAGACCCTGTTCAGGAATCCTCTGGCCGGCCCCTACATCCTTGGGATCAGTTCCGGAGCCAGTCTGGGGGCCGCCCTGGTGGTGATGGGGGCCGGGGTTGGCAGCATGGTCTCATCCCTGGGCCTGGCCCTGGCTGCCTGGATTGGTGCGGCCCTGGTGATGCTCAGCCTGCTGCTTATTTCGCTGCGTATTCGGGATGTAATGACCATTCTTGTATTGGGAATCATGTTGTCCGGGGCCATTGGGGCAGTCATCAGCATTATGCAGTATTTTAGTGGCGCAGAAGCCCTGAAATCCTTTGTTATCTGGAGCATGGGCAGTTTGGGCAGCGTGAATGGCAAGGGTTTAAAGTTGATGGCCCTGGTCGTTGTTCCCCTCGTGTTTTTGGGGGCGGGCAGTATCAAAGCCCTGAATGCCCTCTTACTGGGTGAGGAATATGCCCGAAGCATGGGCATAGCTATTCTTCCTAACCGCATTTTTGTGTTTTTAGTAAGCAGCTTACTGGCCGGAACGATTACAGCCTTTTGCGGACCCATTGGTTTCATTGGCATTGCTGTGCCACATGTAAGCCGGGTGCTTTTTAACACAGCCGATCACCGGGTGCTCTACCCCGCGACCATTCTGTGCGGGATGATTATTCTGACGGGAAGTGATTTGCTTTCGCGCCTGCCCGGGAGTGAGGGTATTCTACCCATTAATGCTGTAACATCGCTTGTGGGCATTCCGGTTGTCGTTTGGTTGGTGTTTTCACGAAGACAAATCAAACAGCTATGAAAGGGAGTGGGGCAGGGGCTTTTTCTTACCACTTGAAAGGGCTGGGTATTGGTTACAGCCGGGCAAAGCCGCTCTTGCAAGGACTGGATTTGTCCTTTCAGGAAGGGAAGCTCATAGCCCTGATCGGGCTGAACGGGAGTGGGAAAAGCACCCTTTTGAAGACCATGGCAGGGCTGATTAGGGAGCTCGAAGGAAACTGTCTTTTCAATGGGCAGGCCCTTGGCAGTTTCAGTGGTGCAGAGCGGGCCCGCAGGATCTCCTATGTCGCGGCCGGCACCTTTGCCGCACCATTGAAGGTAAAGGAAGTACTTGCGCTTGGCCGCCTGCCCTATACCGGTTGGATGGGAAGGTATAAAGCAGCTGATCTTCGTCGGGTGGAAGCGGCTCTTTCTGAAGTTGGACTGGCGGGTTTTGGTGAACGCAGGATGGAGCAACTAAGTGATGGAGAACGTCAGCGGGCCATGATCGCCCGTGCGCTGGTGCAGGATACGCCACTCATGCTACTGGACGAACCCGCTGCATTTTTAGACCTGCCGGCCAAATACGAGCTGATTCGCATCCTTTCCAGGATCAGGGATGCAGGTAAAACGGTTGTCTATTCTACCCATGACCTGGAAACCGCTTTGAGTACTTCAGACACACTCTGGGTGCTTCACCAGGGCAGGATTCATGCGGGTGCTCCCGAGGACCTGGGGATCTCCGGGGTCTTCGAAGCCATGTTTGCAGCATCTGAATTGCACTTTGTGGTGGAGCAGCAACGCTTTCGTTATCCGGTACAGAAGAGGGGAAGGCTCCAACTGAAGGCAGAAAATGATGTAGCACGGATCTGGACCCAAAAGGCACTTGAACGACTCGGATTTGAACCCGGAAGCACCGGGGAACCGATTCTAAGGATTATGAGTGATGGACAGGGCTTTGCATGGACACTTGAGAGAGATGGCCAGGCGCGGACTTTTTACAGTATTCAAAGCCTGGCGGCCTGTTTAGTGGACGAAAACTAAAGCTGCTTCTCCAGGATTCCTCCCTGGCACAGAGCAGGCCGTGAAATAAAAGCTTTGAGCGCCATACTGCAAGTGATTTCAGGGGAGGAGGCTCAGAAGCTTTTGCGCATTCCGCACATTGTCATAGTCGCCCAACACACGAGTCCTTTTCGCTGTATCTGCCTCTTCGAAGGGCCTGTTCATGTATTCGTCTGTCAGCAGTTCTAACTCATGATTGTTGCGGTAAAGCAGGCAGAGTTTTTCCAGCCCGCTGCCCTGCACCATTTCCGGATTAACCATGCAATGCCTGCCGGCAAAAAGAGCATGGAGCAACTTAAGTTTCAGTCCGGTGGCTTGGTGGGTATAGAGCAGGTTGATGTGTGCATTGCGAATCAGCGCTTCGAGTTGTTCATCGCCCGGATTGGCGTGAAGGCGGCAATTCTTCAGGCCGGACAGTTTATGTCGAATGGCCCGGCCCGGATTCTTTCCGGCCACCACCAGGGGATGTTTTCCCGAGCCAAGTGGACCGTTGAGCAGGTAAAGCAGGGCTCGCTGGTTTTCAACCACACCGAGATTCCCATGGAAAAGGATGTAAGTGCCGCTTCCTCTCAGGGAAGCAACTTGTCCAAACTTATGAAAAGCGGGGATCAGGGTGGTGTTTCCGTACTGCGATTCGAAGTAGGCAGCCTCGCTTGATGAGATGGCCAGGATGTGATCGGCCTTTTTGAGTATAGGCTCATAGCGCTGAAGCTTGCGGGCCTCCATGTGAAAATAGAAACGCTTGTCTGCTCTTTTCTCAGCCTGAGCGAGGCCTTTGTAATAGGCATGCTCTATATTATGAGCCCGTACCAGGCAGGTTTTTCCTGCTTCCGAACAGGCCTGGAGGCTTGCGGTTGTGTGCAGTCCTTCAAAAAGTACAGGATATTCGTCTTTCAAAAGGATTTCTGGCACAGTATTTGCATTTCTTGTAGCAACTACATAAGGCCTTTTAGCCAGTAAGTAGCGAAGGCCAGAATGGCGCGGGTGATCGTAAACCCGCTCACAAAGTAGTTTTAGTTCTTTGGCAACCGGACGTCCATAACTGAAACAATGCAAATGGATCGCCGCTCCTGCATCGTGGAGGGCCTTCATTTTGTAATAGAGGTCAATGACCCCTCCGTAATCGGGAGGATAAGGCACATTGAAGGCTACAATATGTAATTGTTTTGGCAACATACATCCGGAATACACAGTGTTTGCGCGGCTTATAAAAGGACTCAACTAATATTAACACTTTTTTAAGTTTTTTTTGCATTCGGAGTGTAACTTTTTTTCGACTTGTTCGTTTACTATAGTGTAGAAAGCCTATTGATTATCAGTTAGATAATTTCGTTCTTTATATTCTACATTCTTTTCATAGATTTAGTTTTAGGGTTAGTTTAGTTTTAGGATCCCCCGGTGCCAGCCGGGGGATCTTTTTTTTATCTTTGCCATTCACATTTGACCATGCAAAGAATCGATCAACAACTAAAGGAATTGGCTGTCACAGGCCTCAGGGAATGCTGGCAGGCCGATGTTCAGACTGCACTTATTCAGGTGCAGCAAACGCGTCGTGAATTTGAAGGGGACTATACCCTTGTTGTGTTTCCTCTGCTCAGCTATTCCCGGAGCACTCCGGAGGATACGGCCAGTCAGTTGGGAGAATTCATGGTAGAGCGATCGCCACTTCTGAAGTCTTTCAATGTCATCAAGGGCTTCCTGAATCTGGTCATTGCTCCCTCGTTCTGGCTGCAAATGCTTGCGGGAGAAATGCAGAAGACCCGCTACGGCCTGAGAAAGGCAGAGGACAATGCGAAACGCGTTATGATTGAGTTTTCATCACCCAATACCAATAAACCGCTCCACCTGGGACACATCAGAAATAATCTTCTTGGGCACTCCGTAGCGAATATTCTGGAAGCCAGTGGAAAGATCGTCAGGAGGGTTAACCTGGTCAACGACCGTGGAATCCATATCTGTAAATCGATGGTGGCCTGGCAAAAGTTTGGAGAAGGCGAAACCCCGGAATCGGGTGGCCTCAAAGGAGATCATCTCGTGGGTAAGTACTATGTGCGTTTCGACCAGAGCTACAAGGAGGAAGTCCGGGAAGCCATTGAGCAGGGACAGGACAAAAAAACGGCAGAAGAAAATGCTGCGGTGCTTCAGGAGGCCCGTGCAATGCTTCGAAAGTGGGAAGCAGGTGATCCCGGGGTCATCGAACTCTGGAAGAAAATGAATGGCTGGGTTTACGATGGCTTTGCCGCAACCTACCGGGAAATGGGAATTAGCTTCGACAAAACCTATTATGAGTCGGAAACGTATAAGCTTGGGAAGTCGCTTGTTTTGAAGGGGCTCAACGATGGCGTTTTGTACAGGAAGGAGGATGGATCGGTATGGGCCGACCTGAGTGACGAAGGGCTGGACCAGAAACTCCTGCTTCGTTCCGACGGAACTTCGGTTTATATGACCCAGGATGTGGGAACGGCCCATCAGCGTTTCGAGGAATGGGGCTTTGACAGCCATGTTTATGTCGTCGGAAATGAACAGAATTACCATTTTCAGGTGCTGGCACTCGTGCTAAAAAAGCTGGGTTATGAATGGGCCAGTCGCTTGTTTCACCTCTCCTACGGCATGGTAGAACTTCCTGAGGGAAAGATGAAGTCGAGGGAAGGCACGGTGGTGGATGCTGATGATCTCATGGAAGAAATGAGCGAAACAGCGAAGCAGATGTCTGAAGACCTTGGAAAACTTGAGGACTACAGCGAAGAGGAAAAGCAGCAGATTTACAGGAAAATTGGCTTAGGCGCACTTAAGTATTTCATTTTGAAGGTGGATGCGAAGAAGAACATGACCTTCGATCCAAAAGAGTCCATCGATTTTAACGGAAATACGGGCCCTTTTATTCAGTATACCTATGCCAGAATACGCAGCCTTCTGCGAAAAGCCGAAGGGAAAAAGGCCCTTCGTTTCGACCTTTCCCTCAACAACAAGGAAGTTGCCCTGATCCGCATGATGTATACCTACCCCGAAGTGATCAATGAGGCTGCAGAAAACATGAACCCCTCTTTTCTGGCCAATTTCCTTTATGAACTGGCCAAGGAATTCAATCAGTTCTACCACGATTACAGCATTCTGAGTGCAGAATCAGAGGAATTAATTGCCCTGCGTCTTTCGCTTGCAGGGGTATGCGGATCGGTTATTGCATCCGGAATGGATTTACTTGGTATTGAGGTTCCTGAACGTATGTAAAGATATGAGCCAGCGTAGTTTGCTTATCGCCGTTTTGTTGTTCACTGTATTTTCGGCTTCGGCCCAGAAGAGCAGAGTGCTTTCTGCTGTCCAACTGATGGAATCCGAAAAATACGAGGATGCAAAGGAGTTGATTGAGTTGGCTGCTAAACATAAGCGGACTGCCGAATGGCCGCGAACCTGGTATACCAGAGGGCTCCTTTGTCAAACCGCCTTCGAAAAGGGCTTCGAGAAATCCGAGAAGAAAAAGATCAATCTCTATCCCAATCAGCTTTATGTGGCCTACTCATCTTATCAGAAGGCCCTTAGACTGGATAAAAGAGAAAAAATAAAGCCATTGATTGCTCAGCAGTATTATACCCTGTCGAACGATTTTCAGAAACTGGGTGGCCGGCTCTACAAGCTGAAAGATTTTGAAGGGGCAACCAAAGCCTTTGAACATGCCCTGATCCTGAGTAAAAGCCAGCTTATTTCGGCCGAAACCGATGTCAATCTTGTTTATAACACGGCAATGTCGGCTTATGCAGGGCAGGACTGGGAAAAAGCCATCTCCTATCTGGAAGGGCTCAACCAGGATGCTTACTCACCCAATGCGGCATTGCTGCTTTACAGGGCTCATATAGCAGCTGGTGACTCTCTGGCTGCCGGGGAAGTTCTCTACGAAGGCCTGAGTGCCTATAACTACGATACGGTAATGGTCCTTCAGTTTGTAGACCATCTGGTGCGGGAAGAACGATCGGCGGAGGCCCTGGATATCCTGGATACGGCCCTGATCCATCGACCCGGGGCCTATGTTTATCCCTGGACAAAAGGGCTGGTATTGCAGGGTATGGAACGCTATCAGGAGGCGATTCTGAGCTTCGAACGCGCACTGGCCATTGCCCCCATGGAGGAGACGATCTACTATCATCTGGGGGTGTGCTATTACAATATGGGGGTGAAAAAAAGTGACGAGGCACTCCGTATCAGGCAAAATGCAGCCTACAGAGAGGCAAGGGAAGAAGCCAGAAGCCTGTTTGAGAAATCGGTGCAATACCTGGAAAATGCCCACCAGATCAATCTCTATCATCGCCCCACAAACACCCTGTTGCTGCAGCTGTATCATCGCCTTCAACTGAAGGACAAGCAGGCAGAGATGGAACGGTTGCTGCGTTAACTACAATTTAAACAGCAGCGAAAGCCCGACAAATTCCTTGAACTGAAGCCTGGGGCCGACTTTCTGGTTTCCGTTGGGAAGCAGGACCGGATTATCGTCCTTATCGACAATACTGAACAGAATATCATTGTCGTAGATCAGTCTGAAATTGAAGCGAATGGTGAAAAACCAGCTGATCTTCTTATCCATCAGAAATTCCCAGTCGACATCGATGTTCTCCGGATGGTTCAGATAACTCGAAAAGAAACGAAACTGGTTCGTGATACTCAAGTCTTCGAGAGGCGTCATTTTGTTCTTAATCAGAAGCTGGGTTCCCATTTCCTGATTTGAACGTTTGTTGGCTTTGATCCCGTGCAGGGTCTGGTCGATCAGGGCCGTATCAAGTACGAAGGTGTTCTTATAGGAAAGCGGAGCAAGGTTGATTGTTGTGTTTTTAAATGGCTTGTATTCAAGACCTAAACCAATGGTCAAAGAGCCGGGATTGAGGAACTTTGATACCGCCACCGAATCATTCGGGTAACTGTAGCCCCTGGCCAGTTGATTTTTCATATAAAAAGTAGCACTCAGGTCAATTTTCCCCCACTTGTTTTTATTGAACTGCGAATTGATTTCCCAAAGGTCCTGGTTTTTTCGCAAGCCGTTTGTTTCGGTAATCATAATGCCGTACTTGATCCTCATACTATTGATCCACTGTGTCTTGGCTTCTTTATTAGTATAGGTTGCCAGGCCAGTCACATCCAGCATGGTCGACAGAGAGTTTTCTCCACCCTTCGACCAGTAGCCGGAATGATGGGTCTGGTTCAGGGTAAAGGCACTTGATACCTCATATTCCCAGTAAATTGGTTCAGGTTTTAAAAGTGTGGTTGAAACAAGCTCCTGATCAGGTTCTGAGAGTTCCAGCGGGAGATGTTCCAATTCGGCCATTTCCAATCGATTGAAGTCAATGTCATCCTCGAGCAGCAAACTGAGTTCATTTTCTGCCGGATTACCGATCCAAAGGGAGATGGAGTCATTCTTGAAATTCTTTACCCAGAATCTTGAAAGTCCGGGCTTCCCATTGCTCAACCACAGGGCTGTTTTTTCGCCGAACATATCATTCAGGTACACGCGACTGGAGTCTCTTTGGTGGTGATAGCTAATCAGGGTTTCTACCGCAATCTGAAGGGAATCCAGTTCCCCGGGCCCGTGTAAAAAGCTAAAAGGAGAAGGAGTGGCTGTGGCCCAATAATAAAAGGTGTCTGTACGAACGACATAGAGTGAGTCGTCTGAGAGGTGATGGGAGCGATGTGCCTTTGCATCAGCCATGGGGGGCTGAATGGCACCCCTGTTGAAACTGTGCATCCTTATTCCAAGGGATTCCAGGGCACTGGTATCAATCACCTCTACAAGCTTGTACTGCTTCTTGGGAACTGCAGCTACAGTGTTGGCCAGGGTATCGGACAGGACCATGCTGTCGTTGAAAATCAGCTCCGAAAAGTCAAAGGGGATCGGAGAGGAAAGCGATGTGGCGGGGCTATTGTTGTCGGGATCGGATGAGACTTCAACCTTTACGGTCTTGACATACAGATCCTGGTTCCAACCGGTGGGATCAACGATAAAGCTCGAGTCGTTTAGCCATTTGAGGGCTGTGGAATCCCGTTTAAGGTAGAATTTCAGCTTGGCTTCGTAGTGCTCAAGACTGAGGCTGTCGAGCCGAAGCTCCAGGCTGTCGTAAGGTTCTCTGAAGTGAAAGAGCAGATGGCTTAGTTCCTCCTTAAGGCCTGAAGAATCATTCGACCAAAAATGCGTATCAGAGGTGCGTTCCTCAATAAAAAAACCGGCTTCGGCCGGGCTAAACATAGGAATGCTGTCGGCGAGAACCTGGCTCCACAGGGGAGCAGCAAGTACAAGGCAAATCAATGCTTTTATCTTGTGCATAAAGCTGTTAAAACGAGTTCTGAGCTTAGATCTTATTCCTGGCTGCCTGTAGGGTATTGCTCAATAGTGCAACCCTGGTCATCGGCCCCACACCTCCGGGGACAGGTGTGATGCAACTGCATTTCTCTGCAACTTCGTCGAAACGAACATCTCCTTTCAAACGAAATCCCGATTTGGTTTCGGTAGAAGCTACACGGGTAGTGCCTACATCGATAACCACAGCACCCTGCTTAACCATTTCTGCATGAATGAATCCGGGCGAACCCAATGCAGCAATAAGGATATCGGCCGAGGCACATAAGGCCTTTAGGTTTTGGGTCCGGCTGTGGGCAACAGTAACTGTGGAATTCATCGCTTTTTGCGACATCAGCACACTCAAGGGCCTGCCCACAATATTGCTGCGGCCAACAATTACGCAGTGCTTGCCTGAGGTCTCAATGCGATAGCGCTTCAGCAACTCGACAATGCCATACGGAGTGGCCGAGATAAATGACGGAAGTCCGATTACCGTACGGCCAACATTAACCGGATGAAATCCATCAACATCTTTTGTCGGATCTATGGCTTCGATAATCTTTTGCTCATCGATATGATCGGGCAGGGGAAGTTGCACGATGAATCCATCCAATTCCGGATCATTGTTAAGCCTGTCAATCTCGGCAAGCAGGGTGTCTTCTTCGACATCATCTTCGAAACGAACAAGGGAAGAGCGAAAGCCAACCGCCTCACAGTCCCTAATCTTATAAGCCACATAGGTCTCACTCCCGCCGTCGTGCCCGACAAGTACAGCAGCCAGATGCGGTGGACGTCTGCCCTGCTCCACAATGGCTTTTACTTCCTCAGCAATTTCAGCTTTTATGGTTTTAGCAGTCGCTTTTCCGTCTAGGATTTTCATTTCTGTTGCTTTTACCGAATTCCGGGGATACGCATTCTGCCTTTCCCCTTTCCGGAGGTCATCATCCGCATCATCTTTCGGGTTTCATCGAATTGCTTTACAAGCCTGTTAACATCGGGCACAGAGGTACCACTGCCATCGGCAATGCGCTTTCGCCGACTTCCATTCAGAATGGAGGGATTTGACCTTTCTTCAGGGGTCATTGAGCGGATAATGGCTTCAATGCCTTTAAAGGCATCATCATCTATATCAAGGTTTTTCATGGCCTTTCCCATTCCCGGGATCATGGAGGCCAGGTCCTTGATATTCCCCATCTTCTTGATCTGCTGAATCTGGGCCATAAAATCGGAGAAATCGAATTGATTTTTGGCAATCTTCTTCTGCAGCTTTCGGGCTTCTTCCTGGTCGTATTGCTCCTGGGCTTTCTCAACCAGCGAAACGATGTCGCCCATGCCCAGGATTCTGTCGGCCATCCGCTTGGGATGAAAAACGTCCAGGGCATCCATTTTTTCACCCGTACCAACAAACTTGATGGGTTTGTTTACAACCGAACGGATCGAAAGGGCAGCACCACCACGGGTATCCCCATCCAGTTTGGTTAGCACAACGCCGTCAAAGTCGAGGCGGTCATTAAAGGCCTTAGCCGTATTTACGGCATCCTGGCCGGTCATCGAATCAACCACGAAGAGAATCTCGTGCGGATTCACGGCATCTTTTACTGCCGATATCTCCTTCATCATCTCCTCATCTACTGCCAGACGACCTGCCGTGTCGATAATGACCGTATTGTAGCCCTTTTGCTTTGCCTCTTTGATTGCAGCTTTTGCAATTTTAACGGGTTGTTTATTGTTCTCTTCGGTATACACGGGAACCCCGACCTGCTCGCCGATGACCTTTAACTGTTCGATAGCCGCCGGGCGGTAAACATCGCCGGCAACGAGCATGACCTGACGTCCTTTTTTCGACTTCAGGTGATTCGACAGCTTCCCTGTAAAGGTGGTTTTTCCGGAGCCCTGCAGGCCGGCAATCAGCACTACCGCGGGATTGCCTTTTAGATTGATGTCAACGTGTTCCCCCCCCATGAGCCTGGCCAGATGATCATGCACAATCTTGACCATCATCTCGGAAGGCTTGACTGCTGTCAGGATTTTTTGTCCGAGGGCTTCTGCCTTGACTTCTTCCGTAAATTGCTTGGCAATTTTGTAATTTACATCGGCATCAAGCAGGGCGCGCCTGACGTCCTTGAGGGTTTCCGCAACATTAATCTCAGTAATCCGCCCCTGGCCCTTTAGAATTTTAAACGAGCGCTCCAGGCGTTCTGATAGATTTTCGAACATGCTAAGTGATTGACAGTCTTATAGAGTGCTTAGGCCTTCATTTTCTTTGCTTTTGCCGGAGGCTGCGCTTTGGGGTGGTTAATTTTTCGGAGGTATTCTCTTTTTATTTTACCAGGTTTGTCAAACCAACCTTTAAGTGCGATGTATTTTTCCTTGGTTCCAATGGAAAAGGTGTCCAGCTTTTCGTCCCTGCTTCTCAATCTGAAAACAACATTGATAAGGGCCTGCTTTGTAGCCTTTCGTTTGGATGGTTCTATTTTAGCTGCTGTCATTATTTCATCCGTAAGCTCCTCATATGTTACCGGACGATCAAGCTGGCGCATTCTTTTTATAATCAATTGCTCCCATTTCGGTTTACGGCCTGCCCTTTTCCGTGGTTTGCTTTGTCCTGAACGGTTTTCCAGCTCATTTTCCGGTTCCGGTCCCAGCTTCTCGAGCATTTGCCTGATGTGTTCCACACGCCTGCTTAAACGTTCGTACTCTTCCTTGTAAAATTGTCTCATCTCGGATAGCTCATCCTTGTTAACATGGATCTTCTCCATATTCATAGATTTTTTGGTTAATAATTCATTAAATACGAACCAGGCATGTGGAGCAGATGCATTTTTTAATGCCGGGTCCTGCGATTTCGATTGTAAAAATAGAATGAATTTTTAAAAACAAAAATTTTTCATTCCCCAACACGCATGATCCGGACCATGAAAAGTGCTGTTTGTCAGTCTTTAACAAACTGGTAAAGAAAAATAATCAGGCCTTTAAAAGCTGGTTTCCGGCTGCCTTTAATCTCCAGCGTGACTTCAACCTCGGCCTTTGCTGTTCCTCTGATATCGCTCAGCGCCTTTAATCGGGCAACAATCCGAACTTCACTGTTCACCACGACAGCTTGTGCAAACTTTAGGTTTTCAATCCCATAATTAACGATCATAGTGGTATTCCTCACCTCAATGATCTGATACCACAGGTAAGGCAGGATCGATATGCTTAAATAGCCGTGTGCAATCGTTGCCCCGTAAGGGCTTTCAGTTTTGGCCCTTTCTTCATCTACATGGATCCATTGACGATCCATTGTAGCATCTGCAAATTGATTGATCTGCTCCTGGGTGATCTTGTGGTATTCTGAGGTGCCAAGTACCTTCCCGACATAGCTCTCAAATTCCTTATAACTATTGATAATCAGTGGACTCATAAGACATTGTTTCTTGAGGCCGGGGCCTCTGGTTAGAAAAGGGCAAGATACAATTATTTCGGAAAGAAAGCCCGGATCAGTTCCGCGATGGCAGCACCCGGGGCCTGCACTTTGCCGGGAATCGTTCGATGCAACATACTGCGATACAGTAATTCGCTGTTGGTTTGTGTGCTGTCGTTCACTTTTCCTATCTTTGATGCGTGATAGACAGCCATGGGATCAGTTTCTTAGCGATTTTGATTGAACAAGAAATCTTACTGCCAGAAAGGTGAAGGAGTTAAATATTTTGATGGTTGAAGATTCTCCGGAAGATGCGGAATTGACCTTGTTGGAGATTGAGGCCCACGACTACAGGGTGAACAGTACGCGGGTGACTTCCGGAGAGGCATTTGTACAGCACCTTCGGGAGTCCCATTGGGATCTGGTGTTGTGCGACTACAATCTGCCTGGTTTCTCGGGAATCGAGGCGCTAAAACTATACAAGGAACAAGGCAGCGATATTCCCTTTATTCTGCTTTCGGGCATTATTGGGGAGGAAACGGCTGTAAATGCGATGAAGTCCGGTGCCCACGACTATATTCTGAAAGACAATATTACCCGGCTTGTTCCCGCCATTGAAAGGGAGATTAAGGAATATGGGCATCGCCAGGAACTGGCCCGGGCCGAACATGAGCTCATCAGGCAAAACACAGAGCTTCAGGAGCTAAACAAGGCCCTTAGCAAGATGAATCAGGACCTTAGAAAGGCCAAAGAGCGTGCTGAAGAAAGTGACAAGTTAAAATCGGCTTTCCTTGCGAATATAAGCCATGAGATCCGAACCCCGATGAATGGGATACTTGGTTTCGCAAAGCTCCTGCTTAATCCCGATCTTAGCGGTGAACAGCAGAAGGACTACCTCGACATCATTCAAAAAAGCGGTCGCAGAATGCTGAATATCATTAACGATCTGGTCGACATCTCCAAGATTGAGTCGGGGCATACAGAAATTCATGTGAAAGAGGTGGATGTCTGCAAGGTTCTGTCAGATCTTCATGCATTTTTCCTTCCCGAATACAGAAAAAAAGACATCACCCTGGAATACATGGTTCCCGAAGACTGTGAAAACATCATCATCCACGCTGATGGAAACCGCCTGATTCAGATATTGAGCAATCTGATTAAGAACGCACTGAAGTTTACCAGAGAAGGCCGGGTAGTCTTCGGCTTCACCGCTAAGGAAGATGCCATTGAATTCTTTGTGAAGGATACAGGCATTGGTATACCACCCGCACTTGCAGGAAAGGTGTTTGAGCGTTTCCGTAAGATCGACTTCGATGCGGAGGAGGCCTATGAGGGGGCCGGACTTGGCCTTTCAATTTCAAAAGCCTTTGTGGAAGCCCACGGAGGAAAAATCTGGCTTGAGTCAGCAGAAAATGAAGGCTCGAGTTTCTATTTCACCATTCCTTGTAATTTCCCTGGCTACAACAATTCCTGAAGCTGCTTATCCTTAGATTTCTTTCAGTTCGCAAACAAGACCTGTCCGGTGCGGAAATGAAAACGAAGCGCTGCCCGCTTTGATCAGCAAGGTTTTTGTAAAATATGAATTATCTTTAGGGCGCTAAAAAAGGCAATGGCACATGGCAGAAAACAGGGAGCAGGTATATGAGAATGAAGAGTTTAGGATGCTCTTAAGAAGGTACGAGGATATGCGCCGGGGAAAGCAGACGCTCTTTTTTGATGTAGATGAGTTTGAGCAGATTATCGACTATTACTTAGAAGACTTCCAGTACGACAGTGCATCGGAGGCTGCAGCATTTGGGAAAAACCAGCATCCGGCTTCAGTTGAAATCATGTATAAGCATGTACACATCCAGCTGGAACAGGGACAAGCCCGCAAAGCACTTAGCTTGCTTGAAGAGATTCCGGCATGGGAATCGGGCAATCCGGAACGCTGTTTTTTGAAAGGAACCGCGCTGTGCCAGATCGGGAGGATGAAGGAGGCGGAAGCCCACTTTGACAAGGCTTTGGCGCTGTCGGAGGACGATGTTTTCGATATCCTGATTAATTGTTCAATTGCCTTCGAGAATGCACGGCATTACGGTTTGGCTGTTAAATACCTGCTTAAGGCCAGCAGGCTGCAACCCGATAACCTTTCTGTGCTTTATGATCTGGGGTATTTTTATGAGCGGCTGCATCGTCATGATGAAAGCCTCAGGTATTATCAGGCGTACCTGGAAAGGGATCCTCTGTCAGACAATGTCTGGTACAATCTGGGCATCGTTTTTCACAAGCTCGAACGCTTCGATGAGGCGCTTGAAGCCTATGACTATTCCATTGCTGTTAACCCCGATTATGCCTCTGCCTATTTTAACAAGGCCAGTGTCTGGCTTGCTGTCGATAAACTGGACCGGGCCATTGAGACTTATCATGATTTTCTGAACATAGAACCGGAAAACAGCCAGGCTTATTGTTATCTGGGTGAATGCTATGAGCAAAGCGGGCAGTATCAAGAGGCCTTAGCGGCCTATCAAAAGGTCATTTCATTCGACAATACCGACCCTGAAGGCTGGTTTGGAGCGGGTATGGTATTCCATCGCATGGCCCGTTTCGGCGAGGCACAGCGCTATATTAGCAAAGCCCTGGAGTTTGATCAGGGAAATCTCGATTACTGGCTGAGTCTTGGCTATGTGAATGAGGATGCAGGCCATTTCGATGAGGCCCGGAAATGCTATATGCATGTGACCGCATCCGATGCCGAAGACCTGGATGGATGGCTTGCACTTGTGAACCTCCTGATGAGCAGATCCGAATTTGAGGAGGCCCTTAAGCAGATTAGGCAGGCACAGACTCACAGGCCGAATCAGGCCGATCTCCGAATAAAGGAAGCCATCTGCTGTTTAAAGATGGAGGCCCTGGAAGAAGGGCTCAAAGCGCTAAAAGACGCGCTGAATCTGAATTCCTCACTTGTGAGCGAGTTCAGACAGTTTTTCCCGGAAGGGAGTACCGAAACAGCGATTGATCTTATCCTGGAACACTATAACTCAAACGAACAATGAATTTCACACTAACCCACCTTCCGGAAAGAACCCGGCATGAACGGGAATATGGCCTTACCATGATGATGGATAAAGGCCTCAGCCTTGAAGAAGCCGGAAGCTTTATTTCATCCAGTGCCGCCTATACCGACCTTGTTAAGTTTGGATTTGGCACCGCCTTGATTACAAATCAACTAAAGGAGAAAGTTCGGGCCTATCAATCGGCTTCGCTAAAGCCTTATTTCGGAGGAACGCTCTTCGAAATGTTCTTTGTCAGAAATCAGTTTGAGGACTTCCGTCGCTTCGTGTCCGATTCGGGGGTGGAAACGGTGGAGGTTTCGGATGGTACCATCAAAATGGAACACGAGGAAAAACTCGAATGCATCCGGATTCTTTCGAAGGACTTCAGAGTGCTGTCGGAAGTGGGCAGCAAGGTTAAAGGTGTTGAACTTACGGAGGATACCTGGGTGTCCTGTATGAAGGAGGAGTTGGCCAGTGGTTCATGGAAGGTCATTGCCGAAGCGAGAGAGAGCGGCACCATCGGGATTTATTTTGCCGATGGCACACCCAATAAGGCATTGATCAATGCCATATCCGATGAAGTGGGAATGGAAAACGTTATATGGGAAGCTCCAAATAAGCCCCAGCAGGCCATGTTTATCAAAACGATGGGAAGCAATGTAAATCTTGGCAATATTGCCCCCAACGAGGTGCTGGCCCTGGAAGCCCTGCGCTGTGGCATGCGTGGCGATACCTTCTTCGATGTATTGCCGGAATCTTTTCACCATAGAAAACAATAAGCAGGTGAAGAGAGCATTCAAGGACTATCTGTTGATCGCATTGCGCGGTCTTGGCATGGGAGCAGCCGATGTGGTTCCCGGGGTTTCCGGAGGTACAATTGCCTTCATTACAGGCATCTACGAAGAGCTTGTTCATGCAATAAAGTCCATTGACCGAACAGCCCTCGGCCATCTGCTGCACGGCCGGATTTCAGCAGCCTGGAAGCACGTTAACGGAAGCTTTCTTCTGGCTGTTTTCTCAGGGGTTGCGGTAGCTGTCTTTTCACTGGCAAAGGTCCTGGAGTTTCTTCTTCATGAGCACCCGGTCTTCATCTGGTCCTTTTTCTTTGGCCTGATTCTGGCTTCCAGCTATGTGGTATCCCGAAGGGTACAGCAATGGGATTATTCCAACCTTGTTGCACTCGTCGGCGGAACAGGTCTGGCGTTTTACATCAGCAGTGTAAGCCCTGCAACCACCACCGATGCTTTTTGGTTCATTGTGCTGGCAGGGGCATTGGCAAGTTGCGCAATGATCCTTCCGGGGATCTCCGGCAGTTTTATCCTCTTGTTGCTGGGAAAGTATCGCTTTGCACTTGAAGCCGTGAACGAAGGGATCGTCTCAAGATTGCTATTGCTTGCTGCTGGTGCTGCTGCAGGCATCGTTTTATTCTCCAATTTGTTGTCCTTTCTGTTAAAACGCTTCCACGATGCCACGGTGGCTGTCCTGGTAGGCTTTATGGTGGGTTCCCTCAACAAAATCTGGCCCTGGAAGCAGACCCTGGAAACCATTGTGGTCGAAGGTGAAGTCAAACCCCTGATAGAGAAGAATGTCCTGCCACAGATCGGAGATGCTTCGGATCAGGTGTTTGCAGCCCTTCTCCTGATGCTTGCAGGAATGCTGCTTATCCTGGTCATTGAACTGGTTTCTAAAAGGCAGCATAAGACGCTATAAATGCCGGAACGTTTCGGACTCATAGGCTATCCGCTCGGACACAGTTTTTCCAGGTCCTATTTCTCAAAAAAATTTGAGCAGGAAGGCCTGAGGGCCGAGTACCTGAATTTCCCGCTGGAATCGATTAGCGATTTTCCTGCCCTTTTGAACGCAGAAGCGGGCCTGCAGGGTTTAAATGTGACCATTCCATACAAGGAAAGCATTCGCCCCTACCTGCATCATCTCGACGAACTGGCCCGGAAAGTCGGAGCCGTGAATACCATTCACTTCAGCTATAAAGAGGAGGGGAGGGGGCCTGTACTTACAGGATACAATACAGACCTGATTGGTTTTGCCAATGCCCTGAAGCCTCTCCTTAGAAACTGGCATACTGCAGCCCTGGTGCTGGGGAGCGGGGGGGCAGCCAAGGCCGTAATTCATGTTTTGGGCGAATGGCAGATCGATTGGAAACTGGTTAGTCGTCGTCGGGGATCGGACCGGCTTAGCTATGCCGAATTAAGCAGGGATCTGATCCGTGACTACCCCTTGATTATCAATACAAGTCCTTTGGGCATGCATCCCAATACCAGGTCCTGCCCCCGGATTCCCTATGAGGGCCTTGGAGCCCGTCATTTGTTGTTCGATTTGGTATACAACCCCTCCGAAACCCTGTTTATGAAAAAGGGCCTCGAGCGGGGAGCTACCGTCAGCAACGGGTATTGCATGTTGGTGGAACAGGCCGAGGCGGCCTGGAGAATCTGGAACAATGGCCTATAGCAGAAGCTTTGATATTAGGTCCTACGAGCTGAGCCCCAGTGCTGAGGTGCGTTTAACCAGTATTGCAAACTATCTTCAGGAGCTTGCCTATCAGCATGCCAGAAAGCTCGGACTGGGCTACGACGACCTCAAGAATAATGGCCGGTTGTGGGTCCTGTCAAGGATGCGAATCGAAATGCTCACTTATCCTGTCTGGAACGATGAAGTCTGGATCGAAACCTGGCCCAGTGGCATTGACCGTCTTTTTGCCTTGCGCGATTTTCGGATCACCGGGAAAAATGGCAGGCTCCTGGGAAAGGCTTCAACGGCCTGGCTGATTATTGATCTGGAAAGCCGCCGCATCATCAGGCCGGGCAAACTGCATGACTGTTTCAGCTCCGTCATTGAAGAGGACAGGGTTTTCAATACCGGACTTGTAAAACTTGATCGGCCGGCTCAGATCCGGTTTGAAATGAAACACAAGGTTGGTTTCTCAGATCTGGACATCCTGGGCCATGTAAACAATGTCAGGTATATCGAGTGGTGCATTGATGCAGCACTCGAGTATTCCAAACAACGCCGGAATGTAGCAGGGATTGAGATAAACTATCTGCACGAGGCCAGGCTGGGAAATACAGTGCTTATTCAGATCGGGGAAGGGCCGGAGGAGGTCATGCATTTTTCAGGAAAGGATGTAGAATCGGAAACAGAGTACTTCCGGGCCAGAATTGTATTCGGGCCATGATGCTCAGAAGCAGTAACCCGGATAGCAGATTCTGGTCAGAAACAGGCCTTTGGCCGGCGCAGATTGCCCGGCACGGCAGCGATCCCTTGCGTCGATAATTTCCTGAAAACCTGCAGCACTGACACGACCCTGCCCGACATCCAGGAGTGTGCCGGCAATCGCCCGTACCATATTTCTTAAGAAGCGATCAGCTGTAATGTCCAGGTGGTAGGCTTCGGCAGTTTCTGTCCATTTGGCCGAACTAAGCTTACAAATATGGGTTTTTACATTGCTGTGCAGTCGCGCAAAGCTGCTAAAGTCGCTGGTTTTTTCAAGTATGCGGCAACATTTCACGATCGATTTACTGTCTATTTCTCCATAAACGTAGTGACTGTAAGCCCTGTTAAATAAGGGTTTCGTCTTAGATATTATATATCTGTAGCTGCGCGAAAGTGCCGAAAAGCGGGCGTGCAGATCCGGGTCAACTTCCCGAATGCTGTGGATCAGGATGTCGGGCGGAAGCAGGCGATTCATTTTGAAGCTCAGCTGATCGACATTCCCTTCATGCATGCTGAGCTGTTCTTCGTCTAAATCAAAATGGGCTATGAAACTGGAGGCATGCACCCCGGAATCGGTGCGTCCGCATCCGGTCATCTCAACCGGAAACCGAAAAACACGGCTGAAGGCCTCCTCCAGGACACCCTGAACAGTGAGCTGCCCCGGCTGTACCTGCCAGCCCTTGTAGCGGGAGCCGTCATAGGCCATGTGAATGAAATACCTGTGCATGCTTCTCTGCTTCAAAAGTACCCAATTAATTAACATTTTTTAACCCACTTCTCTTTTGTATGCTTCACATCGGGTTTATTTTTGTGCGTTTATAAATCTAAAGATGTGAATATGTCTCAGGATGTCAACATTAAGGCCCTGAATGAAAGGATCAAACAGGAAAGCGAATTTGTGGACCTGATCAGTCTGGAGATCCAGAAGGTCATTGTGGGCCAGAAAAGTCTTGTAGAACGCTTGCTGATCGGTTTGCTCTCCGATGGGCATATCCTGCTCGAAGGGGTGCCTGGACTGGCTAAAACGCTTGCAATCAATACACTGTCCCAAACAATTGATGCCGCTTTCAGCAGAATTCAATTCACCCCGGACCTGCTTCCTGCCGATTTGCTGGGTACCATGATTTACAGCCAGAAAAACGAGGAATTCATTGTGAAGAAGGGGCCCGTTTTTGCGAATCTGGTCCTGGCTGATGAAATTAACCGTTCACCTGCCAAGGTGCAGAGTGCTTTGCTTGAGGCCATGCAGGAGAAGCAGGTTACCATAGGAGAGGAAACCTTCCCCCTCCAGCGTCCTTTTCTGGTTCTGGCCACCCAGAATCCGATTGAGCAGGAGGGAACCTATCCCTTGCCCGAAGCCCAGGTCGACCGCTTCATGCTGAAAGTGCTGGTTTCCTATCCCAACAGGGAAGAGGAGCGCCTGATTGTAAGGGAAAACCTTTCCAGTCAGTTTCCGGAAGCCCAGCGTATTTTGGGCCCACAGGACATTATGAAGGCCAGAGAGGTGGTCAAGGAGGTTTATCTCGATGAAAAGATCGAGAACTACATCCTGGATATTGTTTTTGCCACCAGAAATCCGGCAGATGCAGGTCTGGCACAGTTTGTGCCCCTGATTAAATATGGCGCTTCACCTCGTGCATCCATCAATCTGGCTAAAGCAGCCAAGGCTTATGCATTTATCAAACGACGTGGGTATGTCGTGCCCGAAGATATCCGGGCCATTTGTCACGATGTTTTACGCCACAGGATTGGTCTTACTTACGAGGCCGAAGCTGAAAATATTAGTACAGAAGACATTATATCCGAAATACTGAACAATGTAGAAGTGCCTTAGTCAGGATGAAGACCACCATTCTCATAGCCATATTGACCATCGTACCGGGTTTTCAGGTCATTTCCCAGAGTATGATAGGTTTGGGAAAAGAGCTGGTGAGAGAACATGTAAAGCAAGAATGCAGAGAATTTCACAGAGACAATAGTGTTGTGCGACAAAGGTTTAACTATCTTAAGTATGTCAATAGCATGAAAACCAAGACCTGGATTCTCTACTTCGACGAGGAGAATGTGTGTAAAAGCACCAAAATGATCTGTGACTATAGCGAAATGGATGCAGAGAGAGCCAGGTTGGATGAAAAATTCGGAAAGGCCGACGGTGACGTGTGGACCTTTGAACAGGATGGGGAGCAGTACCAAATTAGCCTGACAAAACAGGACTGGTACTTCAGCCTGAGGGAACGCAGGCTCATGAAGGAGAATTGAAGTTGTGGAAACCAAAGAACTTATACAGAAGGTCAGAACGATAGAGATCAAGACCCGTGGACTTACCCGTCAGTTTTTTGCAGGTGAGTATCACAGTGCTTTCAAGGGCCGCGGTATGACCTTCTCCGAAGTCAGGGCCTACCAGTATGGGGATGATATCAGGAGCATCGACTGGAATGTGACCGCACGTTTCAATCAACCCTTCGTGAAGGTGTTCGAGGAAGAGCGTGAACTCACTGTGATGCTGCTCATTGATCTTAGTGCCTCGGGAAGTTTTGGTACACGATCCCAATTGAAAAAGGCTTTGATCACTGAAGTGGCAGCAGTGCTTTCATTCTCGGCGATTGCCAACAACGATAAAATCGGCGTCATCCTTTTTTCCGACCATGTCGAAAAGTATATTCCGCCCCAGAAAGGACGCAAACACATCCTGCGCATCATCCGGGAATTGATCGAATTTGAGCCCCTTAGTAAGGGGACAAATATTTCGGAAAGCCTTCGGTTTTTAACGAATGTGATCAAAAAAAGATGTACGGCCTTTCTTATTTCGGACTTCCGGGACAAGGGCTATGCAAAGTCGCTGCAGGTGGCAAACAACAAGCATGATCTGGCCGCTCTTCATGTTTATGACCGGGGCGAAACCATGATCCCCAAAGTCGGACTGGTCCGGGTGCGGGATGCAGAAAGCGGAAACGAACGCTGGATCGATACCTCTCGTCGTGCGGTACGCGAAAGCTACGCCCTAAAGTGGAAGAGCCATCTCGAGATGATGCAGGAAATCTTTACAAGGGCAGGAGTTGATCATGTATCCCTGGTCACAGGAGAGGACTATGTTAAGCCCCTTATTGGCTTGTTTAAGAAACGCTAAGAAAAGTAGGAAATGATTCGCCGTGTGCTTCAGCTCTTAATTATGGCAACCACCTGCCTGCCACTTTCCGCCCAGCTCATCCGTGTTCAAACATCGATAAGTACCGATTCCATCATGATCGGAGAACGCTTTAAGCTCGATCTACAGGTTGAAGCACAAAGCGGACTGAATCTTCATCTGCCTGAATTCAGGGATACACTGGGATCCAATCTGGAGGTTCTCAAAATGGGAAAGACAGACAGTATGGTGTCGGAGGGAAAAACAACACTAAGCAGACAACTCGAACTCAGTAGTTTCGAACCCGGTCTGGTGATGATCCCGTCCCTGGAAGTGATTTATGCGACGGAAGATCGCATGGATACAGCCCGCAGTATGCCACTGATGCTCACTGTACTTGAACCTCAGGTGGACACAAGCAAGGCGATTATGCCCATCAAAGCCCCCCTGAATACCCCTTTGACTTTCAGAGAAGCGCTTCCCTGGCTTCTTTGGGGCTGTATTGCCGGTCTGCTGGCCTTATTTCTGTTCTGGCTGCTGCGTCGCTATTTAAGAAAAAAAGAGGCCCCCGAAACAGGAAGACCCAAAAAGCAATTACCCGCTCATATTCAAGCTTTTGCAGAGCTGGATGAGCTGAAAAATGACAAGCTCTGGGAGAGGGGAGAGCTTAAACTGTTCTATACCCGTCTGACCGACATTGTACGACGCTATATCGAACAGCAGTATCTGATTCGGGCCATGGAACAGACCACGGAAGAAATACTCGGCATGTTCAGGAAAGCCAATAACTCGGACGAACTGCTCGAGGATATGCTCAGGGACTTACTGCAGATGGCCGATCTGGTCAAATTTGCCAAGGCTGATCCCGGTGCCATTGACAATCAGACCAATTTGAACAACGCCTATATTTTTGTTCAGAAGACCTATCCTTTGTTCTATGCTGAACCGGTTCAGGGAAAGGAGGCAGGTGATGTTTGAACTTGAATTTGCCAGGCCGGTCTTTTTCTATGCCTTTCTGCTCATCCCCCTGATGATTGGCTGGTATAGCTGGAAGGGAAAACGGGCCACAGCAGCCCTTACTGTTTCAGGCTTTGAGAACCTGGATGAGCGCCTTAGCTCTTCCAGAATCTGGCTAAGACATGCCCTGTTTGTTTTACGGGTAGTGGTGGTTGCGCTGCTCATCATCGCCCTTGCACGACCTCAGTCATCGAATCGTTGGGAAGAGGTCAGCACCGAAGGGGTAGACATTGTCTTGTGCATGGATGTCTCGGGGAGCATGCGTGCCATGGACTTCAGGCCAAACCGGCTGGAGGCTTCCAAAAGTGTTGGAATAGAGTTTGTCAACGCCAGACAGGACGATCGCTTTGGACTGGTTGTTTTCGCAGGAGAGAGCTTCACCCAGTGTCCGCTTACGACCGACCGTGCCGTGGTGGTGAATTTCTTAAAAGACATCGATTTCGGTACGATTGAGGATGGAACAGCCATAGGAATGGGGCTGGCGACAGCCGTTAATCGCATCAAGGACAGCAAGGCCAAAAGCAAAGTCATTATCCTCCTTACCGATGGCGTGAACAATAGCGGAGACATTGGACCACTCACAGCAGCTGAGATAGCTGCGGGCATGGGCATTCGGGTCTATACCATTGGGATCGGGAGCCATGGGAATGCCCCCATCCCTGTTCAGGACAGGTTTGGCCGCTCGGTAACCCGAAACATGCCGGTTGAAATTGATGAAGATGTGCTAAAAGAAATCGCCGCTCTTACAGACGCCAGTTACTTCAGGGCAACCGGAAATAATTCCTTGAGAGAGATCTACCAGGAGATTGATCAGCTTGAGAAGACAAGGATGGATGTTCGTCAGTTCAGTAAGAAAACCGAGGAGTATTTTCTCTTTCTGCTGGCTGCCCTGCTTCTTCTCATCATTGAGTTGAGTCTTCGATTTACCATTTTTAGAACCATACCCTGAGGTCCATGATACAATTTGCGCATACAAACATCCTCTGGTTACTATTTTTGGCCCCTTTTCTGCTTCTCGTTTATCTGCTTTACTGGAGATACAGGAAGCGGAGTCTGGCCCGCATAGGAGATCTGGAACTCATCCGGGGACTCATACCGGAGGCTTCAGCCCATGCGCACCACTGGAGGTTTGTCCTTGTTTTACTGGGCTGTATCTCCTTGATTATTGCGGCTGCGGGCCCCCGGATCGGCTCAAAACTTGAGGAGGTCAAACAGCAGGGCCGGGAAATCATCATTGCCCTTGATGTTTCAAACAGCATGTTGGCCGAAGACATTAAACCGAGCAGGCTTGAGCGTTCGAAGCAAATGATTCACAGAATGATCGATCGGCTTTCCAATGACAGGGTCGGGCTGATTGTATTTGCCGGTGATGCCTATACCCAGATTCCGATTACGGACGATTATCCAAGTGTAAAGATGTTTCTTGAAGGTGCCGGGCCGGAAATGGTTTCCCGGCAGGGCACAGCCATTGGTGCAGCAATAGAACTGGCCAACCGTTCTTTTAGTCAGATCGACGAAGCTGAAATGCAGACTGTACCGGGCAGGGCCATCGTTGTGATTACCGATGGCGAGAATCATGAAGATGATGCGGTGGAAGAGGCCGGAAAGGCCGCCGAAAAGGGAATCCGGGTTTACACCATTGGTCTCGGGAACCCATCTGGTGTTCCCATACCACTTCATCCGGGCAGTAGCACCAACAGGAAGGATGAGGATGGCCAGGTGGTGGTTAGCAAACTGAACGAGCGTCTTTTAATTGAGGTGGCCAGGGCCGGAAACGGGGTTTATATCCCGGGCGACCATATTGCCAGCCTCATCGATGAACTTGATCAGCTCGAGAAACAAAAGCTGAATACCCGGGTATACTCGGCTTTTGCTGAACGCTTTCAGTATTTTGCAGGCATCGCTCTTCTCCTGCTTGTTTTTGAGTCCTTTATCCGCTCAAGGAAAAATCCCTATTTAAGTCGTCTGAATTTGTTTAAGCCATCGAATAATGAGAAATCTTAGCCTGCTTATCACATTAGTTGTTCCGCTTTCACTCTTTGCCCAAAAGGAGAGAAAAGTGATCAGGGAAGGTATGAGGTCCTTTGAAGAAGGAGACTATGGAAATGCTGAGGTTCAGTTTCGTAAAGCCGCCGATCTCAATCAGGAATCTTTCGAAGCTGCCTATAACACAGGAGCGGCACTCTATGAACAGAATAAATACGATGAAAGCCTTAAGCAATATGGGCAGCTTGCCGGGGATGAGGCAAATCAATCCTATCTCCCCCAGTTGTATTACAATATGGGGAATAGTTTACTCGAGAAACAGGACTACGCACAGAGCATTGAGGCATATAAGAAGGCCTTGAGGCTGAATCCCGACGACGATGATGCCAGATACAATCTGGCCTATGCACGTAAAAAGCTTCAGGAACAACAGCAGCAACAGCAACAGCGTCAGGACCAGGAAGAGCAACAAGAAAACCAGAACCAGGACCAAAACCAGGACCAAAACCAGGACCAGGATCAGCAGAATCAACAGGACCAGCAAGATCAGCAGGACCAGCAGGATCAGGAGGGTGATCAAAAGGATCAACAAAGGGATGCTGAGCAGGAGGATCAGCAGCAGGATGGTGAAGAACAGACCAAACCAATGGAAATATCCAGGGAAGATGCTGAACGCATGTTGAAGGCTATTCAGCAGCAGGAAAAGGACGTGAAAGAGAAAGTTGACAAGCAGAAGGCTGCCATGGTAAAGACAAAATCTAAAAAGGATTGGTAAATTCGCAGCATTCATGAGAAAGAAATCAGGCATATTGTTTTTTCTGCTCTTGCTCACAGGAGCGGGACTCCTGGCGCAGAATGAAAAGTCTTTTACGGCAAGGGCTCCGGCTACCATAGAGGCAGGGCAGCAATTTCAATATGTGATCGAAGGCAATGCCAAGGGCGAAGTCCGCTTACCCGATCTGGAACCATTTATGCTGGTCGCGGGCCCTTTCTCCTCCTTCTCTTCGCACTCCCAGTGGCAAAATGGTAAAATGACCATGCACACGGTGGTAAGCTACACCTATGTGCTGACCACCAACGAAGAGGGAAGTCATGTGATCCCCCCCGCAACGGTGAAAGCTGGTAGAAAAAGCCTGAAAACAAATGAGGTTAGGGTGGTCTGTACAGCTGCCACAGCGCCTTCTTCCGCCGGAGGAAGCAGCTCACCCCAGGCCCAACAGGGCAGCAGCACTCAGAAAGCTGAACCGGCATCTGCATCTGCGGGGCAGGAGGTCTTCCTGCGCGTAGAACCTGCAAGGCGTGAGCTCTATGTGGGAGAGCAATTTGTTTCTGAGCTCAGAATTTATACCCGGGTGAATACCCGTCCGACTTCCAATTCCGGGGAAGTTCCTTATGAAGGTTTTTACAAGAAGGCTCTTGATCCGGAATCCTCTGCCCAACGCAGAGATATAAATGGGCAACAATACGTTACCCAGGCTATTCAGCGACACATCCTGATTCCTCAGAAAACGGGTGAGTTGAAGATTGAGCCCTTCGAATCCGAATGGTTAATTCAGAAACGGGTACAGCGCAGGGGCAGTCAAAGCCTTTTCGATGATTTCTTTAGCGACCCCTTTTTCGATGGCTATCAGGATGTACCCGTTTCCCTCTCGACCCGCCCCCTGCAGATAAAGGTAAAAGCCCTCCCGTCCGGGGCACCTGATGGCTTTACCGGAGGGGTGGGGAGTTTTACGATGCAGGCCTCACTCTCAAAGCAGGAACTGGACCTGAACGATGCCCTCAGTCTGAAGATTGTGATCAGGGGAGAGGGGAATCTGCCTTTGCTCGGTGAACCGAAAGTGAACATGCCCCTCGATCATGACATCTATGATGTTGCCCGGAAAATCAATACGAGTACCTCCGGAAACCGGATCAGTGGCTCGGTTACTTTCGAATACCCCATTGTAGTGAGGCACGCCGGAAATTTCAGAATTCCACCCATCTCTTTTTCCTGGTTCGACCCTGTTTCAGGGAAGTATAAGACCACTGAAACGGACGAATTTACTTTTACAGTCAAAAAAGGAAAGGGAGAAGAAAACGGAGGCGGTGTTTATGTGCCCGGACTCAGTCAGGAGGCTGTCGACAATATCGCCACCGACATCAGGGATATCTCCAGGAAAGCACCGGCCTTGCGACCAATAAGCTACACACTAATGGGACAGCCCTGGTATGCACCTGCCTATTTGCTGGTATTTGTTCTGGCCCTGCTCAGTACCGTTCTGCTGAGGAAAGTAGCCCGCAGAAATGCCGATTTAAAACTGGTTCGTAACAGAAAGGCCAGTCGCATTGCGGGACAAAGGCTGAAATTGGCGGCACAGCACATGAAGGCAAACAATCCGGAAGGCTTCTTTGAAGAAATTGGGAAGGCCATATGGGGATATGTGAGCGACAAGCTTGCGCTGGAAACTTCGCGGCTTTCCCGGGACCTTGTTCTGGAGGAATTCAGAAAACACAAGCTTTCCGATGACTTGCTCCGGGCATTTACCGATGTACTCGACGAGTCTGAGTTCTCCAGATTTGCGCCAGCCAGTGAACGCAGCGAAATGAGTGAACTCTATAAGCGGGCAGCTACATTAATCGATAACCTGGAAAACCAGCTCTGATGAAAAAGCTAGTTTTGTTCTTCCTCCTGATAGGAAGTGTTTCGGCAAGTGCTCAAAGCGACAGCCTATACAATCGTGCCAATGCACACTACGAAGGGGGAGAGTATGAAGCTGCACTGGATGCATACGGACAGCTGATTGCAAGCGGATATGAGTCTTCCGACCTGTACTACAATATGGGCAATGCAGCCTTCCGTTCGAACAGCATCGGACTTTCGATTCTCTATTATGAAAAGGCACTTAAGCTTGAACCCGGCAACCAGGACGCCGCCCATAATCTGGAGTACGTAAAGCAGTACAGGGTCGATGCCTTTGACAGCATTCCCGTGTTTTTTCTGAAGAACTGGATCAGGGCTTTTGTCCATTTGTTATCGGAACGCAGCTGGAGCCTGGCAGCGCTGTTGCTGTTTTCGCTGTTCTTTATCTGTGTTCTTCTGTATTTGTTTTCCAGAAGGATGGTCCTGAAAAAGGCAGGTTTTTTTATCGGACTTGCTGTTTTGCTGCTATTTGGCCTAAGCCTTGCTTCAGCTGTAAGTGCACATCGGCAGATTGTCAGGCCTGTCGAGGCTGTCATTATCGAGCCTTCGGTAACGGTCAGAAGTACACCGGATCATTCAGGAACCGAATTGTTTATCTTGCATGAAGGCACAAAAGTGACCAGCGGTGAAATGGTTTCCGGCTGGCAGAATATCCGTGTAGCCGATGGAAGGGAAGGCTGGGTCGTGCAGAACCACATAGCCAGTATTTAATCATAGCATATGGCGGTCAGAAAGAGTATCGAAGAAATCAATCAGAAAATCAGTAGAGGAGAGGCTGTTGTAATGACAGCTGAAGAGGTGGCCGAATTGGGAAAAAACAGCAATGCCACCGAGATTGCAAAAAAAGTTGATGTTGTAACTACAGCTACTTTTGGGCCGATGTGTTCCTCCGGTATGTTTATCAATACCGGCCATACCGATCCACCCATCCGAATGGAAAAAGCCACCTTGAATGGGGTCCCTGCCTATGCAGGTATCGCTGCCGTTGATCTCTATATTGGGGCTACTGAAAATCATCCGGAGAATCCTGCCTATGGGGGAGCCCATGTGATAGAGGCCCTGATCAAAGGGGAGGATGTTGATTTGCTGGCTCGAGCCAAGGGCACCGATTGCTATCCAAAGAAGGAAGTGAAAACCAGGATTAACAAGGCGAATCTGAATGAAATGATTCTGTTCAATCCCCGGAATGCCTATCAGAATTATCCGGTGGCTGTAAATACTTCAGGGAAAATCAAATACACTTATATGGGCAGCCTTCTGCCCCGCCTGGGAAATGCCAACTATTCCACCTCAGGTGCGCTGAGCCCTTTACTGAATGACCCCGACCTTCGGACGATAGGCCTTGGAACAAGGATCTTTCTGGCAGGGACCACAGGCTATGTGAGCTGGCACGGAACCCAATTCAGAGCTGGTACCGAACGAAACGAATTCGGGGTGCCGGTTGGGCATGCTGCCACATTGGCGGTTATTGGCAATGCGGCTGAAATGGATGCCAACTTCCTGAAGGCTGCATACTTTGAAAAATACGGGGTAAGTATGTTTGTGGGTATTGGGGTTCCGATACCAGTCCTGGATGAAGACATGGCTGCCCGGGTCATGATACGCAATGAGCAGATTAACACGAAAATTGTGGACTACAGCGATCCCACACATCCTGAAATTGGCCGAACGAATTATGAAGAATTAATGAGCGGATTCATTAAACTGAAGGGGAAGAAAATAAAAACGGCCTCTATGTCGAGCCTGTATAAAGCCAGACAAATCGCTGATATTCTAAAGAATCGTATTTTGAAGGCAGGGTTCTACCTGACTACCAGTGTAGCTTCATTTCCTGCACAAAAAGAGTTGAATCCTCTCGATAGCTGACGACAGACCACCCTAAAGCAGTAAAAATGACGCATTCAAAGCAGCGAAAGCAGAAACGGAGGCTGGTTCTTAACTTCCCTTCTGAAACCGTTAATGAGCCCATTACCTGCAAGCTGATAAGGGATTATGAACTTGAAATAAATATCCTTAATGCTGACATTAGCCATGGGAAGGAGGGTAAATTACTGGTCGAAATGAAGGGTTCGGCATTTAACCTCAATGAAGCGATGGTTTATCTTGAGAGCAGGGGGGTTGAATTGAACCCAGTTGTAAAAACGATTCTGTTTAAGAGCCAGAATTGTGTCCACTGTGGTGCATGTACATCGGTCTGTTTCTCCGGGGCCCTGAATCTTGGGAACGAAAACCGGGAACTGGTGTTCAGTCCGGAGAAATGTGTAGCCTGCGAACTCTGTATTAAGGCCTGTCCGCTTCAATTGTTCGAAACCAACTTTAGCGTCGGCTGATTGTTCGAACCCAGATTATACAGAGGGGATATGAACGGGAAGCGCTTTCGTTTTCTCCCTTGTCAATACCTTGAATCGGATTTGCTGATCGGCATTACACCTGAGGACTACCTCCCCGGAATGGAAGAGCTTAGCCTGAAGGAATTGATCCGGATCAGGAAAGAGCTGGACGGCTTCATTTGCCGTCATCCGGAATTCACGGAAATGAGTCCGCCGAAGCAGCTTATTGCCACCTACTCGGAAAATCGGATGATTCCCCTGTTCATCAGGGCTATGCTGCGGGCTTCCAATGCGACGAATACAGGTCCCATGAGTGCAGTGGCAGGTGCTTTTGCCAGCCATATAGCGCGCTTTCTCCTGTCTGCCTTTGCAGTAAATGAGCTTGTGGTGGAGAATGGAGGAGATTTATTTACTTCCTGCAAGTACCCCCTGGTAACGGCCCTCCATGCAGGAAAGCTAAGTCTATCGGATAAACTGGGATTGGAAATTCCGCCAGAGCCTTTTGGTGTCTCAACATCATCCGGTACCCTGGGGCATTCTTTCAGCGCGGGACAGGCCGATGCCCTTACGGTGGTTTGCAGGGAAGCAGCGCTTGCCGATGCCTGGGCCACTTCACTTGCCAACAGGGTCAGAAAGGCATCCGATCTTAAAACCGTACTTGAACAGAGCAGGGAGATTCCGGAGATTCTGGCCTGTGCTGTCATTCATGATGGGAGAATTGCGGTTGCCGGCGAACTAAAGCTGGTATTGCTTGAGGGGGGGATATCAACGGATGCTGAAGACGCCCAGTCCCCGGCATGATGCCTCGCCTATTTCGATGCGCTCGACCCAGCTGTAACCAGGCCCCTGCCTGCACCAACGGATGAACGCATAGCAGCGGTCCTCAGGGCCCTCAACAGCAGCCCGAACAGAACCGTCCATTTCATTGCTTACCCATCCCCTGAGCCCGAGCTTCCTGGCCTCTTTACGGGCGGCAAAGCGAAACCCCACTCCCTGAACCCGCCCATATACCTGAATGTCGAAATGCCTCATCCGGCCTTTCCGTTTAGAAAAACCAGGCTGAAAGCCAGAAATGAAATTGTAAATCCCATCGTGCCATAGCTGATCATGGTATCATTTTTATTCTTTGCGTGCATGAGCTTGGGGCTTTGAGCTAAAAATAAGCAATAATTTCTATTTTTATAACTCAATTGAAAGCTATGGGTACGTTGAAAATACTTGTTGTAGATGATATTTATACCAATCGCTATTTGCTCTCGGAGCTGATAAAACTTACAGGGAACGAGGTGCTTATTGCAGAGAATGGAAAAGAGGCCATCGCCTTGCTTGAAAAGGAAGAAGCACACATGATTTTTATGGACATAGAGATGCCGGTGATGAACGGTATCGAAACCACAAATTACATTCGGAATAAAATGCCGGCCCCCATCTGCGGTATTCCAATTATTGCGCTCACGGCCCACAATCCCGATATTTTTTTCGAGGACTATTCTGATGTTGGCTTTAACGAACTCATCACCAAGCCTTATTCCATTCAGAAAATCAAAGAGAAGATAGAGAACTTTTTGCCCGCCTCAGAGCTTTAACGGTAAATGAGTGCCAGGATTTTCTCGAGGTATTTTTGATCGGTTTCGGTGAAGGCATTCTTAAAATCGGCATCGACATCAAATACGGCAGCCGGCTCACCTTCCCCGGTGCATACAGGGAGGGCTATTTCTGAGCGGGAACGGGTGTCACAGCCCACATGACCGGGAAAGGCATCCACATCCGGAACAATTACGGCCTTCTTCGACAGGACTGCTGTCCAGCATACACCTGCAGGTTTGGCTAATTCCTGACAGGCCACCGGGCCCTGATAGGGCCCTACATAAAGCCGCTCGTCCCGGACTAAATAAAACCCGGTCCAGAAATAGTGGTCCATTTTGTGATGCAGAACTGCGCATACAGAGGCCATTCTGGACAGCGGATGCTCTGTTTTCCGGAGCAATGCCTCCAGTTGAATCAGCAATCGCTCATACCTCGCTTCTTTCTTTTTCTCGTCCATGCGCAAAATGTTTTGCTGTCTAAAATAGTACAAAAATGCTTTTTATCTTTGGCGCTTCATTTCCCTTTCGATGAAGCATAAAAAAGAAATCGACCGTCGCAGAACCTTCGCCATTGTGAGCCACCCCGATGCCGGGAAAACCACACTTACCGAGAAGTTTCTGTTGTTTGGTGGCGCCATTAATGTGGCTGGAGCCGTTAAATCGAATAAGATACAGAAAACAGCTACTTCCGATTTTATGGAAATTGAGAAGCAGCGGGGAATCTCGGTGGCCACTTCCGTGATGGGATTTTCCTATAAAGAAAGAAAAATCAACATCCTTGATACTCCTGGACATCAGGACTTTGCCGAGGATACCTTTCGTACCCTGACCGCCACCGACAGTGTGATCATTGTCATTGATGCAGCCAGGGGTGTGGAGGCACAAACACGCAGATTGATGGAGGTTTGCCGGATGCGTTCGACACCGGTGATGATTTTTGTAAATAAACTCGACCGTCCTGCCAGGGATCCCTTCGAGCTGATTGATGAACTCGAAGCCGAGCTGAAGATTTCTGTTCATCCCCTGAGCTGGCCGGCTGGTGAGGGCAGAAACTTTAAGGGAGTCTATAACAGAAGGCTGGAGGCCTTTCACAGTTTTAGCGGAAGCAAACAAACCACGGGTGAAATACTGGTTTTCAATCAATTAGACGACCCTGACCTGGATGCATATCTGGGTACTTATGCGGCAAATCTGAAAGAAGAACTGGAACTGATTAACGGGGTTTATCCGGAATTCGAACGGTCGGCCTATCTGGCCGGAGAAATGGCTCCCCTGTTTTTTGGAAGCGCGCTGAATAATTTTGGGGTGAGTGACATTCTGGATAGTTTTATTGAACTGGCACCCTCCCCGGGACCTGTACAAACAAGGGAACGGATAGTTGAACCCGGGGAGCATAAAATGACGGCTTTCGTTTTTAAAATTCATGCCAACATGGATCCGAATCATCGCGACCGTCTGGCATTTTTGAAAATTGTCTCCGGTCGTTTCGAACGGAACAAGGCTTATGTGCATGTTCGTACTGGTAAACAGTTGAAGTTTTCGAGTCCGACATCCTTCATGGCCGAAAAAAAATCCATCATCGATGAGGCCTTCCCCGGTGATATAGTCGGCGTTCATGACAGCGGAAATTTCAAAATTGGAGATGCTGTAACTGAAGGAGAGCTGCTTCATTTTCAGGGTATACCCAGCTTCTCTCCGGAACTCTTCAGGTATGTGGAGAATGCCGATCCGATGAAATCCAAGCAACTGGCGAAAGGAATCGACCAATTGATGGATGAGGGCGTGGCCCAGCTCTTTGTGAGCATTGCGAACGGGCGAAAAATCATTGGCTGTGTCGGCGCCCTTCAGTTCGATGTGATTCAGTACAGGCTCGAACACGAATATGGGGCGAAATGCCGCTACGAACAGCTCGCCATGCACAAAGCCTGCTGGTTTGAGGGCGATGACGAAGAAAGCCTCGGGGAATTCAGACTCCGGAAGTATCAGCAAATTGCCAGGGACAAAGCAGGGCGGGAGGTCTATATGGCCGAATCCCCTTATGCGCTGCAGATGGCCCAGCAAAACTTTCCGGAGATCCGCTTTCATTTCCATTCGGAATTTGACTGAGGGCTTGCCGGGAAATGTTATATTCGTTGGCAGCAAATCAGCACATCATGAGACATTTTCTTCTATTAGCCCGACTGGCTGTCGTATTGCTACTCTTTTCTGCTGAACTCAGGGCTCAGAGGCCCGACTGGGAAGGGGGCTTTCCCGATGGATGCACAAGCATTACCCTGGGTAAAGCGGCCACCATCGATGGTTCTGTGATTACCTCCCATACAGATGATTCGCATCGGACCAGATCCTGGATGGACGTTGTCCCAGCCAGTAAACATGGCAGAAATGCAAGTACAAGTATGTATAAGCGGGTACCCTGTGACTCATTTGCCATGCCGACCTATTCCCACAGGCTGATAGGAGAGATTCCTCAGGTAAGGCAGACCTATCAGTTCCTGAACACAGCCTACCCCTGTATGAATGAATACCAGCTGGGGATTGGAGAATCGACCTTTGGCGGACGACAGGAATTGCAATCGGATGAAGGCCTGATCGATTGTCAGCGCCTGTGCCGTCTGATGCTCGAACGCTGCAAGACTGCCAGGGAGGCCATCAAACTGGCCGGGGAGCTCACAGCGCGCTATGGCTGGAACGATGTGGGGGAATGCCTGACCATCGCCGATAAGAACGAGGTCTGGCATTTCGAAATTGTGGGGCCCGGCAAGGGCAAAGTAGGATCGGTCTGGGTGGCCCAGCGGGTTCCGGATGACCATGTTTCTGTAAATGCCAATGCCAGTACCATCAAAGAAATAGACCTGGATGATGAAACGCAGTTCATGGCCAGTGCAAATGTTTATGAAGTGGCCAGAGAAGCCGGCTGGTGGAAGGATGACGAGGCCTTCCGCTTTTGCTATGCCTACGCCCCCGAAAGCCGGCAATCGCTGGCTTCCAGGCGGAGAGAGTGGCGGGTTTTCGATCTTCTGGCCCCAAGCCTTGAGCTGGATCCGAATGCCGAGAATTACCCCTTTTCGGTGAAGCCCGACAGGCCCGTTAGTTTACAGGACCTGAGAAGGGTTTTTTCCGATTACTATGAAGGCACAGCTTTCGATATGACCAAAGACCAGCTGGTGGCCGACGAGCAGGGGAATATGCAGATTTCGCCTTTGGCCAATCCGCAGATGCCTTACGATATGAACAAGTTGTTGCGCATCAATGGCGGATGGGGCTGGAGAGGAGAAAGGACCATTGCCCGGTGGTATACCATGTATGCAACCATTATCCAGTGCCGGAACTGGCTTCCCGATGAGATCGGCGGTGTGGTCTGGCTGGCCCAGGACAATGTGGCTACATCCATCTATGTTCCCGTTTACTGTTCAGGCAGCGATCTGCCCGCGTCCTACAAAACCCCGGGCAGGCCGGATGGATTCACCAGGGCTTCAGCCTGGTGGGCCTTTAACCGGCTTGGCACCTTAAGCGCCCAACGCTGGGGAGAGATGCGCTACGATGTGAATTCGGTATGGGATGCCTGGCAGGCCGAACTTTTCGATGCGCAAAGTGCCCTTGAAAAGGAAGCCCTGGATCTTTATAAAGCAGGTAAAAAAGAAGAATGTAAAGACTTACTAACCACCTACACACTAAACTGGGGCAAGAAGGTTGTGGATAAGGCCTGGGATTTGGGAGACATGCTCTGGACCAAATACGACGAAAAGTTTTAGTGCATGACTGCTTACAGTGGAAAAAGGGGATTCGCCAGTGACAACAATGCGGGGGTCGATCGGGCCATACTGGCTGCGCTTTCCGAGGTTAATGACGGACATGCCATTGCCTATGGAGATGACCCGCAAACCCATGAGCTCAAAAAGCAATTAAAGGCTGTCTTCGGGCCCGAATGCGAATTCTTTCTGGTATTTACGGGAACAGCAGCCAATGTGCTCGGCCTGGCTGCTGCAACGCAACCCTATCATGGTGTCATCTGTGCCGAAACGGCCCATATTAACGTGGATGAATGTGGTGCACCTGAGAAATTCACCTCCTGCAAGCTTCTGAGTGTTAAAACGCCCGATGGAAAGCTAAAGCCCTCACTGGTGAAGCAGCACCTGCATGGCTTTGGATTTGAGCATCATGTTCAGCCAAGGCTTGTTTCGCTTACCCAGGCTACTGAAATGGGGACCCTCTATAGCCCCGATGAAATCAGGGCACTGGCCGATCAGGCCCATGAGCATGACCTCCTCCTGCACATGGACGGTGCGCGCATTGCGAATGCTGCTGCTGCACTGAATTGCAGCATCGCGGAAACCAGTACTAAATGTGGGGTGGATATCCTGTCTTTCGGTGGTACCAAGAATGGAATGATGTACGGCGAAGCCATTGTATTCAGCCGTCCTGAACTGGCCGAAGGCTTTAAGTACCGGAGGAAACAGGGCATGCAGCTGGCCTCTAAGATGCGCTATATCTCTGCACAGTTTCTGGCCTACCTGGAGAATGAACGCTGGTTAAAGAATGCCCTTCATGCAAATCGGATGGCGCGTATGCTGGGCGATGCTGTAAGCGATATTCCGGGTGTGGAACTTACACAGGAGGTTCAGTCGAATGCCGTTTTTGCACGCATCCCTGCAGAGGCCATTCCGGTATTGCAGGAGGCCTTCTTCTTCTATGTCTGGAATGAAGAAAGGCATGAGGTGCGCTGGATGTGCTCCTTTGATACCCGGGAGGAAGATGTCGAGGCATTCAGTACCCTGCTTAGAAAGATACTGGCTTAGGCCCTGGTAAAAGCAGGGAGCTGTCACCATAACTGAGGAAGCGAAAATCATTGGCCAGTGCAAAATCATAGACCGCTTTCCAATCCGAACCAATGAATGCCGCGATAAGCAGCAGCAGGGTGCTGCCCGGTTGATGGAAATTGGTAATGAGCCCGCTCAGGGTCCTGAAACAGTAGCCCGGCGTAATCATGATCCGGGTACTGAAAACGAGGTTTTCGAGTTGATGCCCTTCACAATAAGCAATCAGGCAGGCGATGCTCTCGGCAAGCGGAACATCCTGCCTGAGTTTTTCGTTTTCCCATTGCTCAAGCAGGAGCGAATCGGAATCTTCCTGCTGATTTCCAAGTAGTTTTACACCAAGCCAGTACAAGGACTCCAGGCTTCGGACCGAGGTTGTGCCGACGGCAATCAGCCCTTCCGTCTTCATCTTCCAGTTTTTCAGAAACGACAGGGGTACCAGGACCTGTTCGGCGTGCATGACATGGGATCTTCCTTCCCGACCCTTTACCGGAACGAAGGTTCCTGCCCCCACGTGCAAGGTTAGTTCCTCCCGCTTCAACCCTCTGCGCTGCAACTCATCAAGCAAAGTATGGGTAAAATGCAAACCTGCTGTGGGGGCTGCCACCGAACCTTTGGTGGAACCATAGACCGTTTGGTAACAATGCTTGTCGGCTTCTTCAGCACTGCGGTTCAGATAGGGGGGAATGGGTGTGGAACCTGCTGCGTCGAGCAGCTGACCAAAATCCGGGCCGGCCGGCCATCTAAACTCGACCAGGAAAGCGGACCCCTCCCGACCGGTTTTACGGGCTTCCATGCGAAGGGTATTTCCGCCCAGGTTTAGTTGAAGGTATATTGCTTCCTGCTTCCACTTCCTGGCATTTCCCACCATGCATTTCCAGATGCATCGTCCGCTTACAGTAAAGGCCTCTTCGTAAACCGCTGGTGAAACCGGTTCGAGACAAAAGACCTCGATCCGGGCACCGCTTTCCTTACGGAACTGTAATCGGGCCTGAATAACCCTGGTATTGTTGAATACGAGCCAGCTTCCTTCCGGCAATAGTGCAGGGAGTTCCCGGAAGGGCGCTTTCGCTATGTGCCCATGCCTGTATATGAGCAGATTCGAATCATCTCTTCGCACCCTGGGGTAGCTGGCAATCCTTTCCGGCGGGAGCGCATAGTGAAAGGCTTTCATATCGATCTGAGGCTCCTTGTTCATGGGAGCGCAAAAATAGCTAAATTTGCCCTGTATAAAAAAGCAGCAGTTGGCTCTGTCGCTGCGAATCTGCGGGTTCGTGGAGGAAAGTCCGGGCAGCTCAGGGTACCGCACAGCCGAAAGACTGCTATCCGTGAGGGTAGGGGAACAAAGAAGAAAACAACCGCCTCGATGAGGTAAGGGTGAGAAGGTGGGGTAAGAGCCCACCAGTGTAAGGGGCAACCTTTACAGCTGTTTGTCCTGCGGGCTGAAAGGCCATGTATACCGGCGTAAAAAAAACGACCCGTTTCTGCCGGGGGGTAGGCCGCTTAGAAAAATGACAGGGACCCTTAGGGGGACAGAACCTGGCTTATACAACTGCTGTCTTTTTTACATGGCTTCCCGAATCTTTACCAGAGATGCCAGCAGGGTGTCGAGTTTTTCCAGAGCCAGCATATTTGCACCATCCGATTTTGCCGTTGGAGGGTCGGGATGGGTTTCCATAAATAAGCCATCTACACCCGCTGCAATACCTGCACGGGCCAGGGTGGCAATCATTTCGGGCTGACCGCCACTTACACCGCTGCCCTGGTTGGGCTGCTGGAGGGAATGGGTGACATCCAGAATCACCGGGCAGGCATTCTTTTGCATCAGAGGAATGGAGCGAAAATCAACCACCAGATCCTGATAGCCAAAAGTGGTTCCTCTTTCGGTAAGAAAAACCTTGTTGTTCCCTGAATCCAGAATTTTCCGGAGGACAAATTGCATGGCTTCCGGCGATAAAAACTGGCCCTTTTTAACCGATACAGCCTTCCCTGTAGCGGCACAGGCTGTAAGTAAATCGGTCTGCCGGCATAAAAAAGCCGGAACCTGCAATACATCCACATATTCTGCTGCCCTCATGGCCTCTTCCGGCGAATGCACATCGCTAACAACCGGCAATCCTAGTGAGCTGCGCAGCTCCCGAAGAATTTCCAGTGCCTCCTGGTCTCCTATACCCGTGAACGAATCGAGACGGGATCTGTTGGCCTTCCGATAGGAGGCCTTGAACACGTAAGGGATCTTGTATTTATCACTCAATGCGCTGATCTGCGATGCAATATCCAGCACCATTTCTCTGCTTTCAACCACGCAGGGGCCTGCAAAGAGAAAAAAATTCTTGCTTTCGGTATGCCTGATGCCCGGCACAAGCCGCTCAAGTGATTGTTCAGGATTCATTGTCGTAGTTTTTAGTGGTCTTCCAGAGCTGTTTCAGTCTCGACTTTATTTCATTTTCTCTGGGGTTTATCCCGGGCGTATAAAACTGCTGCCCATCCAGCTTATCTGGCATGTAATTCTCATTGACAAAGTGATCCCGGTATTCATGGGCGTACTTGTAGTCCCTGCCATAACCCAGGTCCTTCATCAGCGAAGTAGAGGCATTCCGCAAATGCAAAGGCACCTGTAAAGGGCCTGTTTTACGGACAGCATCAGTGGCACGACCGATGGCCATGTAGGCTGAATTACTCTTGGGCGAAGCAGCCAGATAAATCGCCGTTTCTGAAAGAATAATTCTGGCTTCGGGCATACCGATCATCTGAATCGACTGAAAGCATGATGTAGCCATCAACAGGGCGTTTGGATTGGCCAGCCCGATGTCCTCCGATGCCAGGATAAGCAAACGTCGGGCTATGAATCCAATGTCCTCACCTCCCTCCAGCATACGGGCAAGCCAGTAAACTGCAGCATCCGGATCGCTACCCCTGATCGATTTGATAAAGGCGGAAATCATGTCGTAGTGCATCTCTCCGTTTTTATCATACATGGCCATGTTTTCCTGCAACCGTTCCTGGACCATGTCATTGTTGATATGCACGGAGCTATCGGGGTTAAAGTCGGCTCCCGACACCTCCGATCTGACGACCAGTTCCAGGGTGTTCAGTAAACGCCGGGCATCCCCTCCCGAATACCTGAACATGGCTTCATACTCATCAATCACCACCTTAAATTTCTTCAGCGTATGATCCTTTTCCAATGCCCTTTCCAACAGCGTCTTCAGGTCCTCCCTGTCGAGGGGCTGAAGGACATAGACCTGGCAGCGCGACAGCAAAGGAGAAATGACCTCAAAAGAGGGATTCTCCGTTGTGGCCCCAATTAGCGTAACGATTCCCTGTTCAACTGCAGCCAGTAAGGAATCCTGCTGCGATTTGCTGAAACGATGAATCTCATCGATAAAGAGGACGGGACTGGGTTTGTTAAAGAATTGTTGTTTTCTGGCCTTTTCAATGGTTTCTCTCACATCCTTCACACCGGATTGGACTGCACTAAGGTTGTAAAAAGAACGATCGAGCTGTTTTGAAATAATGGAAGCCAGGGTGGTTTTTCCCACCCCCGGAGGCCCCCATAGGATAAAGGAACTGAGGGAACCCGAAAGCACCATTTTGCGTATAACCGCATCCGGGCCGACGAGATGAGTCTGTCCAATGTAGTCGTCCAGCTGCTGCGGACGCATGCGGTCGGCCAGGGGTTGATTGGGAAACTGCACAGACATGCTGGCAAATTTATGTTTTTTTTATTTTTACATCGCAGATTGAAACAAGCAGATTATTCAAATAAACACACGCTATGAGAAAGCAAAATTCCAGGGTGCTTGTCCTTGCCGCAGGTCTTTTACTGGGAGGCCTGAGTGTGAGCCGGGGACAAAAAATTGAGATGGAGATAATGAGTGGAGGGCTTGCAGACGCAGAAGCATATCTTCAGGCCTACCTGAAACCTTTTGCAAATATCATTGGGTCCAACCTGAATGCAGGTTGGTACAATACAGCCAGGCCGCATGAGCTTGGTGGATTGGATATTTCCGCTACTGTCAGCTGGGCTAAAGCCCCGACTTCGGCACTAAACTTCAACCTGAATACCCTCGAACTGAATGGCCAAATAGCCCCCGCAGCGTCAACTGTTGTTCCAACAGTCGCAGGACAGCAGGACGACAGGCCAAGCCTGATTTACAGCACGAGTTTCGATCCGGGAAACGGATCAATCCGGGAAATTGAAATGGCACGTATCAGGGTCCCGGATGGCGCAGGCTTAGACAATTTCCCCCTTCCCATGGGGCAAATCTCCGTAGGCCTTCCGTTTGGAACCGACCTGAGCGCTCGTTTTGTTCCCCTGATTGAAGTGAGCGATTATGGCGAGATAGGTCTGTGGGGAGTTGGGGGAAAGCATTCAATTTCCCAGTGGCTTCCTTTTATTAAAAGGCTGAATTTTTTAGATGTCAGTGTTCAGGGAGGCTATACCCAGGTAACGAGTGCAGCCCATGTTCAGGTGGAACCAAATCTGCCTGAAGGGGGCTACGACCCGAACCCTTCATACAATTGGGAGGACCAGTATATCATCCAGAAGGTGGAAGGCTGGACCCTGAACCTGATCGTATCTCAAACCCTCCCTGTTGTTACCTTTTACCAGGCAGTGGGCTATGCCAGCTCACAAGTCGATTTGCTTGCTCAGGGTCATTTTCCTGTACTATCGGTGCTTACAGAAGGAGACAATGCTGGAAGCGTCAGTTATAACACTTTCGAGGATCCCATCGAATTAAGGTATGAGAATTTCGATCAGCTCAGGCTGAACGCCGGTGTGCGTATCAAATTAGGCCTGTTCACCCTGCACTACGATTTCACCAAATCGCTGTACGCTACGCATTCAGTAGGAATTGGCGTTTCCTTCAGATAGCCACAGGGGGTTAAAAACCGTTGAGTGGGATCGTAACGGTCGGGATCAGAAGCAACCAGCCCAGTAGAATCAGGATGAGCATGAAGGGCCAGCTCCACCTGAACCATTTCTCGTAGGGAATCCTGGCCACGCCAAGCACCCCAATGAGTACGGGGGAGGTTGGCGTAATCATATTGGTGAAACCATCCCCAAACTGAAAAGCCATTACCGTTGCCTGTCGTGAAACGCCGATTAAATCGGAAAACTGCGACATAATAGGCATGGTCAGTGCTGCTTTGGCAGATCCACTGGGAATAAAGATGTTGATCATGGTTTGTATGGCATACATCATGCTTACAGAAGCCAGCTTTCCAAAGGTCTGCATCGAACTTGCCACCCGGTAAAGCATGGAGTCGATGACCCTGCCATCTTCAAGTATGACCAAAATTCCTCCTGCAAGTCCCACAACAACAGCTGCAGAAAGAATGTCTTTCATGCCTGCGACGAATAAACGGGTAATCTGATTTGCGCTCCTGTTCATGGCAATGCCCGAGAAGATTCCCATGGCAAAGAAGAGGCTGGCAATCTCTTTCACAAACCAACCGTAAGCCATTACACCGATAATCAGATATACAATAGTAAACAAGAGAAGATTCAGGATGTAGTAATGGACCGAGCGGAGAAGCAGGAAAGGGCTGCTCAGGGCAAAAAGGACGGCTACAGCAGGCAGATAGTAAAAGCTGTATAAGCGGGTGCCAATCCGGAGGGAAGTGAGGGGGGCACGGTAAGCAAAAACAAGCATTGCAGCTAATAGCACAATATAGCTTATCCATGCGCTTGGAGAGGCCTTCCGTTCAAGTAAACCGGGATCACTGCTTCCTTTATTGCGCCAGTAAAGATCGGACTCATAAACCGGAGAAGACCGGGGGTTCTTCCTGATACGTCTGGCGTAGCGCAGGACCCAGGCCATCCCCACTACGTTAATCACCAGCCAAACAAACAGGCGGTATTCGATGCCCGAAAACAGAGGAAGGCTGGAAAGGCCCTGGGCAATTCCAATGGTGAATGGGTTTAGCAGGGCCCCTGCAAAGCCAAGGCCGGCCCCCACAAAACACATACTCAGCCCCACAATGGAATCATAGCCCATGGAGATCGCCAGCGGTACAAAAATAATGATGAAGGCTATGGTCTCTTCGCTCATCCCGAAAGTTGCTCCAAAAACACTAAAAATGAGCATAATAAATACGATGATCAGATTGTCAACTCCCAGGAAGCGGAAAAAGCCCCGTTTCTCAAGCCTTCTGACCCGCGAAAGAAAGGCCTGAATACCCACGTCGATGGCTTTGCTGTCGTTCATGATCCAGAAAGCCCCGCCAATAATCAGAATAAAAACAATGATATCGGCTTTACCGCAAAACCCGTCGAAGAGCGCACTAAACACCTGCCAGCTTTGGGGAGCTTTCTCAGCCGCATGATAGGAGTCCTGCACAATGACCGATCTGTTGGTGCCATTCACATCGATCAGCTCACGTTCAAATTCTCCTCCCGGAAGAATCCAGGTAAGTGCCGCTGCCAGCACAATGAGCGTAAATACAATAACATAGGTGTGGGGAACTGCGGGCTTTTTAAACATATCAGATTCTGATTGGTAAATTTACATAGTATAACAAGGATGTAATTCTACTTTGACAGATTAACAAAATATTGAAAAAAACCCTGAAAACACTGTGCTTTCAGGGGCATCGAAAAACATGATTTTCGTACCTTATAAGGTATGTACAACACAAGCTAAAAATACAAAAGAATATGAAAAAACGCTAACCGTCGCTCGGAAGAGCTTAGTTGGTTATTTATCTGAATATCTGTACATATTCAGGAATTCGATAAAAACGGTTCTTTGACAGAGCGACCCAATATACTCAGGGGATGCTTCAAGCCCGGCGGTGCAACAGTTCTCTTTCTGGCTTGTGATTAAATCTTCACGCGACGAAAGATTGCCCAGATCATCAAAAACGTATTTCCGATTCTGCACAGTTCCGAAATTCACTTGCATAAGCTCTCCTACTGAATTGTAGCTGACCGTTGTGGGGTAATTCCCCTGTGAATAGGAAGTGATCTGGCCAAAAGCATTTACATTGGAAACACCAGCAGAATTTTTGGCAGAAAGTCAAACGATCCCGCATCTCTTGGCCAGGCAAGGATGCAAAAGAGGATTATGAATACTCCAGGCAAGGTGTGGCCAATATTTTCATGGCCAATGAACCCTTGAGAGGCAAGCGATTTGTTCAAATTGAGAAAAGCAAAACAAAGAAAGATTGGGCATATTTTGTCAAGCACATAGCCGAAAGGTTGTATCCTCATGCTGAAAAGATCTTTCTGGTAATGGATAATCTGAATACCCATAGACCAGCAGCTCTTTATGAGACCTTCACTCCGGAGGAGGCAAAGCGGATCTGGGATCGGTTTGAGTTCATATACACTCCCAAGCATGGCAGCTGGCTCAATATGGCAGAAATTGAATTGAATGTACTGATGGGGCAATGCCTGAACCGGCACATTGACAACATGGCTACCATACGAAAAGAAGCTAAAGCCTGGGAAAAAGACAGAAACAGTAAGAAAGCCAAGATAAACGGGCAATTTAAAACCGATGATGCTCGGATAAAGCCGAAAAGACTCTACCCGACAATATCATCTTGACATGACACTATAGGCTATTCTTCGCATCCTCAATTCACTTGCTGGATTGTAAATACTTTATTGATCTATAAGCCATTAGGTATCCAAGGAAAAGACCTGACAGAAAAAGAAAGACCCATAAAACCCATGAAGGAGCCTTTTCAAATACGAAATAGTTTAAAATTATAAGCCCCAGAAAAGAGAGGCTCCAAAGTGCTTTGACAATTGCAAATGAATTATACGCGAGATAATGAATGATCCTAGACATTGGTCTTCCTCCTCTTAATAATAATCTCAATCACAATTGAGCCTGCAACACTAATACCAAGCAATACAGCCCATGCAATGAATAAATCTCCCTTGATGATTTCAGCAAATAGCACATCTGCCACTACGAGCAAAACAATCAGCGCCAAACATATTCTACTTACCAATCTTAGCTTTGTCATTTTAGTATCCTTTATCGGGATCAGGAACTGGAGTTAAAAACTGTGAAGGAGGCAGATATGTATTATCCTGAGGTACAATATAATATTGTTCATCCACCAAAAAAGCATCATATAGGCGTTTTGTGAGAACCGAGGCTCCTCCTATTCGTATTACCCATTTAGTGAAATCATTCCCATTCGGAAAGTAATTCTTATTGTTAAATCCAGGCACAGGTGCTGGAATATAATTATTTGGTCTGTCAGTATACCATGGACCTGGATAATTTGGGTTTCCACCCTGAGAGCGTTTAATCGATTGCTTAATAAGAGTAGCTCCAATTGCTACTAATCCAAGAGCCTCGCCTAAAGGAATGGGACCATCAGCTAAAGACGCCGATGCTGCAAAAGCTAATGTGGCAGCCCAAGGATCGTCCCCACCATTCGAGGCCGTATCCATATCTGCTCGGCTAAAATAGTAGTCGGCAAAAGTAACAGACTTGTGATATGTAGGGGTGTTGAGATCCATTAGCTTACTTTCCAAAGCTATCATTTTTTCTTTTAATTGACTTTTCCGGGAAGGGGTATTTTTCTTTTCTCAGTTAAAAGAAAAAAGTGCTGGTATTTAGACAGATCCAGGCATTTTAACCGCCTTAGGCATCTCTTTTAGGCCCGGGTGGGAAGGCAAGGTTTTTTCAAGGATAATTTCCTGTAATCATCCTTAAAAACCCGTAGAGCTTGACCATTCTCGGGGGTTGGCCGGGGGCTTTATCTTTGCCTGAGGTGGTTTAAATGGCTACTGGCAAGAACAACAAGGATACCTGATTGCTCTTGTTTTACAGGGCCGGGTGGCAGCTTATTAAAATACTTTTTAATGTGCTGTCCGCCGTGCGGTGGCCAACAAGCCAGCGAGTATTTACACATAATACGCTTTTCTATGCCCCTGTTCCGGGCAGAAGGAGCGCATAGAGAAGCTATTATGTTAAATACCGAGCGAGCATGGCCTTTGTCCGATTGCCCCTGACTGAACATAAGGGGCGCAGTGGAGTGAAGGAAGGGGCATGAGGCAAAGGCCAACGTGGTAGAACTCCTACAAGCCGTATCTGTTCCGGATCCTGGATCTGACTTCTTCCCGGGTTAAAAACTCACCCTGGTTTAGTTGCCGCAGTCCTTCCCGGATTGCCTGCTGATCTTCTTCGCTTAACTTGCTAAATTCAGAGTCACTCTGATATTAGAGTTTCTGTGTCATATGTCAGAGTTGGCTATTTCAGACCTGGTTTCCGGTTTTTTTGATAATTCGCTCACGGATGGATTCAGCAACGAAGTTGTTCA
>PDWJ01000422.1_pt1 | contig 91383 bp, 61 predicted proteins | sample 1430881 | NCBI WGS metagenome assembly PDWJ01 (sample SAMN01162460, study PRJNA174530) | Oral metagenome, whole genome shotgun sequencing project. | biome: Marine environment; feature: Marine mammal; material: Swab sample of the gingival sulcus; isolation source: swab sample of gingival sulcus...
CCGACAGCGGCGCGCCATCATCGACAGGCCCTTTTCGAAGGCCGACAGCGGCGCGCCATCATCGACAGGCCCTTCTGAAAGGGCCGACAGCGGCGCGCCCTCGCGGAATAGTTCCAGGGTGTCGGGGGTTGGGCGGGCGCATGGCGAGACGTTCCCAAGACCAGGACAAGGCGCGCTTCGAGGCCGAGGCCCTCGAGCACCTCGACGCGCTCTTCGCGATGGCGATGCGGCTGACCCGCGACGAGCGGGACGCCGAGGATCTCGTCCAGGACAGCATCGTCAAGGCCCTGCGTTTCCGCGAGAGCTACGAGCCGGGCAGCAACATGAAGGCCTGGCTCTTCAAGATCCTGACCCGCACGTTCTACAATCAGGTCAGGAAACGCCAAAACATCCGCAAGCTGGAGAGCGAAGCCGAGGGCGGCTGGCATTACGAGCGCTTCATCTCGTCGGCCAGCGCCGCCGGGCGCGCGAGCGAAGACGTGCTCCTCGACGCGATCAGCTCAGAGCGGCTCCGAGAGGCCATCGACGAGCTCTCGGACGACTTCCGCGATGTCGTGATCCTCTGTGATGTCCACGGCTTCTCCTACAAGGAGATCGCCGAGATCGTCGACTGCCCGGTGGGCACGGTGATGAGCCGGCTCTACCGCAGCCGCCGCCAGCTGCAGAAGAAGCTTCATGATTACGCGGTCGAGCGTGGGTTGGTGGAGGCCATCGCGCCCCCGGCTCGCGCCGCCGACGACGCCGGCGACGAGGCGGGTGCGAGCGCGCCCGCCGCCGACCTCGACGCCTATCGACAGAGCCGATCAACGAAGGAAGGGTCGTGATGGACTGCCAGGAGGTCCACAAGTTCGTTCACCCCTATCTCGACGGCGAGTTCGTCGAAGACGACCGCGTCGCCTTCGCCGCCCACCTCTCGGGCTGTGAGCGCTGCCGGCGGGTGGTGCGCTTCGAGGAGCAGTTCAAAGAGAAGCTGCGCGCCTCGGCCACCCCGCTGCCAGCCGCCCCCGGGCGCCTGCGGGCGCGGGTGGGGAGCCTGCTCGCCGAGGAGGGGGCGCGCGAAGAGAAGCGGCGGCGACGGCGTTGGACGCTGCGGCTGGTGCCCGCGCTGGCGATGGCGGCGGCCCTGGCCATCGCCCTGGGCGTCACGCTGCGCAAGGCCGGGGCGCCGCCGGCCGAGCAGCAGCTCGCCGAGCAGAGCGTGCGCTGGCATCGGACGGCGCTGCCGCTCGACGTCACCGACTCCCGCGGCGGCAAGATCCAACAGTTCTTCCGAGACAAGGTCCCCTTCGCCGTGCGCCTGCCGCGGCTGCGCAACAAGGACGCTCACCTGGTCGGAGCCCGGCTGACCCAGCTCCGCGGCCAGCAGGCGGTCTACCTGACCTACCAGGTCGGCGGCCAGCGGGTCTCCTTCTTCGTCGTCGACCCCCACACCTTGCCCTCGCGCCAGCGCCAGCCCCGATGGCGCGGCGTCCAAGGCTACAACGTCGGCACCTACGTCTCCGGTGGCACCGGCTACGCCGTCACCTCAGAGATGGACCGCCGCCGCCTCGTCCGCCTCATCTCCCATCGCGACTAGCCCCTCGCCTCCTCCTTTTCCGAGCTCGGCTATCGAGGGCGATTCAGCTCCTGGTGGCCAGGTGGAATTGACACCTCTCCCCAAGCAGCCCTAGGATCCGAGAACTGCGAGAGTTCTTGCTGCTCACAGGGCGACGGCATGCCGATCGCATGGGGCAGCCGTGAGGAGACGTGCGGATGCCGCAGATCATGGTTGTCGAGGCGGACCAGGCCTTTGCTGGACAGATTCAGTCGACGCTCGAAGCGAAGGGCGCCAGCGTGACGATCACCGGCGCCGAAGGCGCGCTCACCGGCGCGGCGGAGCAGCAGCCCGACCTGATCCTGCTGCGCGTCGAGCTGCCCGGCACCAATGGCTACTCGATCTGCAACAAGCTCAAAAAGAACCCCCAGCTGAGGGCGATCCCGCTGATCATCATGTCGTCGGCGGGCTCACAGGACGTCTTCGACAAGCACCGCAACCTGAAGACCCACGCCGAAGACTACCTGATCGCGCCGTTTTCGATGGAGCAGCTGCTGACCTCGATCGGCGTCCACGTCGCCCTCGGCGAGCAGGCCGACCAAGGTGATGAGGGCAGCACGGCGGTGTTGAACCCGCGCGAGGCGGCCAACCTCGGGGCCGGCACGCCGCGCCGTGACGCCACGATCGACAGCGAGGACGCCGAGGAGATCGCGATCGAGGCCGAGGAGATCGCGATCGAGGCCGAGGAGATCGAGATCGAGGCGGCGGAGATCGAGGCGGCGGAGATCGCGATCGAGGCCGAGGAGATCGCGATCGAGCGCGACGCCTTCAAAGCCGAGATCGATGTGGACGACTTCGAGGAGGCGACGCGGATCACGATCGACCAGGAGATCGATCGCGCCACCGACGAGGCCTTCGCGGCGCTCGAGGAGTTCGGCGCGCCGAGGCCCGCGGAGCCTGAGCTGCTCGCCGCGGTCGAGCCGGACGTCGCGGCGCCAGCGACGAGGGGCGAGGTGGGGCTCGACGACCTCGCCGCCCTCGGCGAGACCGAGGCCGAGCCGCCCCCCATACCGCCGCGATCGGCGGAGGTCCACGTCCAAGAGGCGCCCCGTCCGCCGAGCGGAGAGCAGACCACGCCACCGGTCTCGCAGACCGAGGATACGCCGCCTCCAGGCCCGCTCCCCGACGACAGGCAGCTCGAGCAGCTGCGCAACGCGCTGGCGGCGCTGCAGAGGCAGCTCGATCAGCAGGCGACCCAGGCCGAGGCGCAGGCTCGGCAGCTCGTCGAGGCCGAGGCGCGGCGCGAGGCCGCCGAAGAGGAGGCGCGGGAGGCGAAGTCGCGCGCTCATGAGGCCGAGACCCGCGCCGCCGAGGCGCAGCTCGGGGCCGCGAGCTCGGGCAACGAGGGCGCCTACTCGCGCGATCGTGAGGTGCTCAGCCTGCGCGAGGTGATCAACCGCAAAGAGAAAGAGATCCTCGACCTCAAAGACGATCTCGACGCCAAAGACCGGCAGATCCTCGACCACAAAGACAAGGTCCGCGAGCTCGAGCGCCGGGCCCGAGACCAAGACGAGAAGCTGCTCGGCATCGAGCGCGACCTGATGGGATCGCGGGAGCGGATCGACGCGCTGACCCAGGATAAGGATCGGCTGGTCGAGCGGGAGACGCAGGTCAAGGCGCGGCTCACGGAGGCGAAGGCCGAGATCGAGAAGTCCTATCGTGAGGTCGACGCGCTGAAGACGCGCCTCGCCGCTGAGACCGAAGAGCTCGCGGCGACGCACGCCGCCGAGCTCGAGACCCTGCAGAGCGAGCACGCGGCGGCGTTGGCCAGCGCCAGCGAGCAGCACGCGCGGCAGCTCGCCGAGGCCGAGGCGTCCAGGCAGGCAGCGCTGGCCGAGCAGCAGCAGCAGCATGAGGCGGCGGAGGCCGAGGCCGCGGAGGCCGCGGCGGTGGCCCGTGGGGCGCAGGCCGAGGCGCACGCGGCGGCGCTGGCCGAGCAGCAGCAGCAGCATCAGGCCGCGCAGGCCGCGCAGGCCGAGGCGCACGCGGCGGCGCTCGAAGAGCAGCGGCAGCGGCACGAGGCGGCGCTGGCCGAGGCCGCGGAGCGAACGCAGCAGCAGCTCGCCGACAAGGCGCGCGAGCACGCCGAGGCCAGCGAGCAGGCCGCGCAGGCCCACGGGGCGGAGCTGGCGCAGAAGGCCGAGGAGGCCAAGGCGACCCTAAAGCAGCGTGAGGCCGAGCTCGAGGGCGAGAAGGAGGCGCTGCGCACGGCGCATCAGGCCGAGCTCGAGCGGCTGGCTGCCGAACGAGAGGCGGCGCTGGAGCAGGTCGCTCAGGCGGGTGAGGCGGCGCTGGGGGAGCAGGCTCAGCAGCATCAGGCGGCGCTGGCGCAGCTCGGCGAGGAGCATGGGGCGACGGTCTCGGAGCTCGAGCACGCGGCGGCCCAGGCGGCCGAGGCTCATCGGGCGCAGGTCGCCGAGCTCGAGCAGGCGGCGGAGCAGGCGGCGGCGGCTCATCGGGCGCAGGTCGCCGAGCTCGAGCAGGCGGCGGAGCGGGCGGTGGAGGCTCACGCGGCCGCGCTCGCTCGACACGAGCATGAGCACGCGGCGGCGATCGAGGCGCTGCAGCGGCAGCACGCCGAGCAGCAGCAGGAGGTCGCCGCGCAGCGCGAGCGCGAGCGCACACAGCTCGAGGCGACCATCGGCGAGCGCGACGAGGCGATCACCGCGCTGCAGGGCGATCTCGAGCAGGCGCGGCAGGTCGTCGCCGAGCGGGACACGCGGATCGGCGAGCTGGAGCAGCAGTCCGCGGCCTACCAGGAGCAGGCGCTGAGCGCCTACACCCGGATCAAGAGCGACGAGGCGCTGACCGAGAAGGCCAAGCGCGCCCTCGCCGTCGCGCTGACGCTGCTCGACCAGCAGGGCGCGAGCGACGAGCACGACGAGCAGGAGGAGGACGCCGCGGTAGACCGGGGCGCGGCCGAGCAAGACGAGGCGGCGCCGCTCGCCGAGGCAGCTCTAGAGCGCTGACCAGCTGACCTCCCGTCGCTGCGCTGGTCTGCGAAATCACAGCGGTTGTTGCTCGTCGGTTGCTTGCTACCAGCAGGCGCCCTCCTCGCTCCTACGCCGTGACTGCTACTAGAACCTGCATATGGCGAGCAAGGTCACCGGCAACATCGTAGGTCTGAAAGCGAGCGCGCTCCGGCTGGCCGAGCGCGTCTATCGGCGTCGCGTGCGCACTCATCAGGTGGTCTCGGCGGAGCTGGCCTCCCAGCTCTGCAGCTTCTCTCAGGAGACGGGGCGGCAGATCGGCGTGCTGCTCAGCCGCCGCGGGCAGCCCGAGCACGTGTTCATCGGCGACGCCAACCGGCTCTGGCTGCCCGAGTTCGGTCGGCTCCGCGCCGGGCGCGGGCGCCTGCGCGGGCTGCGGCTGATCCACACCCACCTGCGCGACGAGGGGCTGACCAACGACGACCTCACCGACCTCGCGCTGCTGCGCCTCGATCTCGTCAGCGCGATCACGATCAGCGCCGACGGGCATCCCCATCGGATCCACACGGCGCACCTGCTGCCGGGGGAGCATCGCCAGCCTTGGCGCGTGCTCGACCCACAGCTGGTCCACGACGACAAGCTCGACCCGATCGAGCTCTTGCGCTCCCTCGAGGAGGAGTTCGCGCGGCAGTCGCGGGCGCAGGAGGCCGAGGGCGGCGATCGCGCGGTGCTGGTGCACGTGGCCGAGCGGGGCGCCGCGCGCAGCCCTGAGGCCCATATCGCCGAGCTCAGCGAGCTCTGTCGCACCGCCGGGGTGGCGGTGGTCGACACCCTGGTGCAGCGCCGAGCGCGAGCTGATCCGCGCTACGCCGTGGGTAAGGGCAAGCTCGACGAGGTCGTGCTGCGGGCCAATCAGCTTGGTGCGGAGCTCTTGATCTTCGACCCAGACCTGACGCCGGCGCAGGCGCGCGCCCTCGGCGACGCCACCGAGCTGAAGGTCATCGATCGCTCGATGCTGATCCTCGACATCTTCGCCCAGCACGCCACCACCGGGGACGGCAAGCTCCAGGTCGAGCTCGCGCAGCTGCGCTACACGCTGCCGCGGCTGGTCGCGAAGAACACGATGATGAGCCGGCTCACCGGCGGCATCGGCGGGCGCGGCCCCGGCGAGACGAAGCTGGAGATCAACCGCCGCCGGGCCCGCGAGCGGATCGCGCGGCTGGAGCGGCAGCTCAAGGCGGTCGCCGATCAACGCAGCCGGCGCCGCGCCCTGCGCCAGCGCAAGGGGCTGCCGGTGGTCAGCATCGTCGGCTATACCAACGCCGGCAAGTCGACGCTGCTCAACACGCTGACCGCCGACGGCGTCAAGGAGGGCGCCCTCGCCGCCGACAAGCTCTTCGCCACGCTCAACCCGACCAGCCGGCGGCTGCGCTTCCCCACCGAGCGGGAGCTGATCATCAACGACACCGTGGGCTTCATCCACGATCTGCCCGAGGAGCTGGTGGCGGCCTTCCGCGCGACCCTCGAGGAGCTCGCCGAGACCGACCTGCTGGTGCACATGGTCGACGTCTCGGCTCCGGAGTTTCGCGATCAGATCGGCGCCGTGGAGCGGATCCTCGCCGAGCTCGAGCTCGACGACCCGCCCCGGCTCTTGGTGTTCAACAAGATCGACCGCCTCGACCCCGAGGAGCTCGAGCAGCGCAGCCGGGCTTATGACGCGATCCCGATCTCGGCGCTGGACCAAGACAGCACGCGACCGCTGATGCAGGCCATCGAGCGGCGGCTCTGGCTCGAAGGCAAGGACATCCACGACGCCCGATGACGCGGGCGTTTGGCGTCGGGTCGCCAGGGGGCAGGGGGAGGCTCGGCGCTTACTTTGGCTTGGCCTTGAGGATCGCGCGGCCGTCGCGGATCACGACCTGAAAGTCGATCTCGCGGCCAGCGTGCATCTCGCGGATCTTCGGGAGCTGGCGCTCGATGGTCTTGACCAGCGAGTCGTAGCGGACGGTCGTCGGGTCCTCGCCACACATCGTCTTGGCCCGCATGTAGCGCCGGTAGAGCGAGTCCATCTTGTCTTTGGATAGGCCATCGGAGGCGCCGGTCGCGGCGGGTGGTCGAGCGGCGCCGCTGGGCGGGGCCGTAGAGGGCTGGGGGCGCGCGGAGAGGTCGCCGCCAGGGCGTCGTAGCTGGCGGCCCAGAGGGCGCGCTGGGAGATCTCTCGCGGGCCGCCGCGCCAGCTCGTCGAGGCTGTCGAGGTCGTCGGCGTCGGCCGGGATCGGTGGGGGGGAAGCCCTGCCGCCCTGAGGGAGAGAGGAAGAGGGGGGGCCGACGGGGCCGGTGGCGGGAGCGGCGAAGGGCGACGCGGCGCCGGGCTCGGTGTCGCTGGTGGTGTCGTCGAAGGCGCTCTCGAAGGCCTGGTCGACGTCGCCCTCGTCGAAGCTCGGCTCCCAGCTCTCGACGGGGCTAGGCCACTCGTTGGTCGCGCCGTCGTCGAAGGTGTGTGGCTGCCCGGTGAGATCGTCGGCGGGGCGCCCCCGGATCGCCGAGGCCGAGCGCCGCTGCTTCTTCTGCCGCTCGAGCTCGCGCGCCTTCTCGGCGGCCTCCGCCAGCGCGCGCTCGACGTCGCCAGAGCGCTTGAGCTTGCCCAGCTCGGGCATCTCGATGCCCTTGCGTTGCATCTTGCGACGCACCCGCGCCAGATCGCGGTGGTAGGTCCCGGCCTCGATCGCTCGCAGCGTCCGATTCCAGTAGTTGCGGTAGGTGTTGAACTTCTGCACCAGCGTGCGCAGCTTGTAGCGCAGCGCCGTGTTCTGGATCGTCTCGTTGTCGAGCTTGCGCATCACGCGCACGACCTCTTTGAGCTGCACCGCGGGCTCGCGCTTCTCGATGCCCAAAAAGTACTGCTCGTAGGTCACCCGCAGCCGCTCGAGCTTACGCTCGAAGTCGGAGACCTCGGCGGCGATGTCCTTGAAAGCAGACGGCTCCACGCGTTGACTATACCACCGGGCTCGCGGCGGGCCGAGAGGATGGCAACGAAGCGTGTCGGTGTGTTACGACCCACCGCTGCATACCGTCATGTCGTCGCCGTCGCCCATTCGCTTCATCTCGCCCTCGCTCTGCCAGGTCAGCCTGAGCACGCTCCTCGTCGTGACCACGCTGGCCTGCGGTGGTCCGCCGGCGCCAGCGAGCCGCCCGAGCGAGCCCGTCGTGGTCGCCCCGCCGCCTCTCTCGCCGCTCGATCTGCGCGAGGCGGTGCTGGCGACCTTGGTCGTCCCACGGTCGCGAGAGGTGATCGCGCGGCTCTCGGGTTACGCACGTCCGCTGCGTCGCCTGCCGCTCTTAGGCCGGGTCTTCTCGCCCGCCGGCTTGGCGCGCGGCCTCTTTCGTGGCCTCGCTCCGCTTCTCGACCTCGACCGGCCCGTGGCCCTCGCGTTGATCGACGAGCGCCGCGGTCGGCGCTTCAGCTGGCGTGATCAGCTGGTGATCGCGCTGCCGCTCCGCGAGCCCAGCGGCAAGGCGTTGATCGCCGCGCTACGGCGGCGATACCCCCAGCGTGTGGCGCTCGGCCCGCGGGGGGTTCGCTTCGGTGATCCGCGAGGAGCGGCGCTCTGGCTCCAGATCTCGCGCGGGGGCTGGGCCTTCGTGGCCAGGCGCCCGCGGCTGCATCGCGGGGCCGCCTCCGCGCTCCGCCCGCTGCTCGCCACGGCGCCGAAGGTGCTGCGCCTGGTGGTGCGCGCTGATCGCGTCGGCGCGAGCTTCCCCACCGCCCGCGCGTTGGCGGCGGGGCTGCTGCGCGCTCGCGCCCAGGGTCGCGGTGGGCTGCAGCGGCTCGTGGCGCGAGCGCTGGGGTTGCCGACGCTGGCCGCGGTGGTGACTCAGGTGCAAGACGCCGAGCTCGAGTTCGATCTGCGGGCCGACGGGATCCGCGTCGCGGCGACCCTGCGCGGCGGCGCGGCGCTCGCGAGGCTCCGCCGTTTGGCGGCGGTGGGCCACGCCTGGGGTGCGGAGCTGCTGCCGTCGTCGCTGCCGCTGCTCGTCGCGAGCCACGGCGATCGTCTCGAGCGTGGACGCGCGCTCGCGCGTCTGGTGCAGCCCGTGGTGCCCGCTGGCGCCCGCGCCACCGCTCGTAAGCTGGCCGCCGAGCTGGCCGCGAGCCTCGGTCCGGGGCGAAGCACCGCCTACGGCGCACCGCGTGGCCAGCTCGCCGCCGCGGGCGTCGTCTCTGTTGTCGATCCGGCCCAGGCCCAGCGCGCGCTGACGGCGCTCGCCCGGCTGCTGGCTCGCCACCTGCCGAGCTGGCTCGTGGGGCGCCCCCGCCCAACAGCGAGGCCAACCCGCTTTCGCGTGGGCAGGGGGCGCTTCAGCGCGATCGCCCTCGCCTTGCCGGCCACGGCCCAGGCGCGGCGGGCGCTCCTGGGGCCGCGGCCCTGTCTGGCCTTCGGGGTGCTCCGCGGGACGCTGCTCTGGGCCGCGGGGCCGCGCTGCCGCGCCGAGGTCAGGGCGCTGGCCATCGGCCACGCCGCGGCAACCCGAAGGCAGACGCCTCCCAAGGGCTCGCGGGTCGCCTCGGCGCTCCGGGCGCACCTCGGCGCTGTGAAGGTCAGCCAGGGCTTCGCGCTCTCGCTGGCCGCCGCCGCCCGGCAGGCGCTGCCCATCGCCGCGGCCCGTGGTCTGCTCTCGTCGCAGACGGGGGCGCTGGCGCGGATGCTCGTGCCGCCCCCGGGCTCGGAGCGGGAGCTGATCGTCGTCGGCCGCTGGCGGCCAGTCGGCTCGACCGTGCGGGTCCGGCTCCAGCTCCCCGTCGACGTCCTCGAGCTCGGCGCCCAGGTCGCCGCGCTGATGCTTCGCATCGGCTCCTATGGGCGACGACGCTGAGCTGTAGCGCGCTGCTCGGCTCGTCGGGCTCGGCGTCGCGTCACCGCCTGGTATCTGCTAGGTTCCCCCGGCTATGATCGTCGTCTATTTCATCCTGCTGGTCGGGGTGCTGATCTTCGTCCACGAGCTCGGCCACTTCCTCTTTGCCAAGCTCTTTGACGTGAAGGTGCTGAAGTTCTCCCTCGGCTTCGGCCCCAAGGCCACGGGCTTTCACCGCGGCGAGACCGAGTACTGCGTGGGCTGGCTGCCTTTGGGCGGCTTCGTCAAGATGCTCGGCGAGGACCCCAACGACGAGATCCGCCGCGAGGACCAGGGCCGGGCGTTTCATCAGAAGCCGCTCTGGCAGCGCTACATCGTCGTCTTCGCCGGTCCGGCCTTCAACCTGATCTTCCCGATCTTCATCTACGTCGTCTTCTTCGCCGCCCACACGACGCTGCTGCCGGCGGTGATCGGCAAGTCCTTCCGGGGCCAGCCCGCCGCGGAGGCCGGGCTCCTGCCCGGTGACACGATCGTCGAGATCAACGGAAAGAAGGTGCGCTACTGGGAGGACCTCAAGCGGCAGATCTCGGGGCACCCCAGCGAGTCTTTGAAGTTCCGCATCGAGCGCGACGGCAAGACCTTCGAGCGCTTCATCACGCCGCGGGAGCATGTGCGCCAGCATCCCCTCGGTTACAAAGAGCGCTACGGGCTCGTCGGCATCTCGCCCTACTTCGAGCTGGCGCAGATCGGGATCAGCGACCCACGCTCGCCAGCGGCGCGAGCGCGGCTGCAGACCGGGGACCTGATCACCAGCGTCAACGGTCACCCCGTCGAGCGCTGGGCCGATCTGGCCAAGCGGCTGCGGCGAAACCGCGGCCAGGCGCTGAACGTCTCCTATCTGCGCCCGGGAGGCACGGTGAGCGGCTTCTTCGACCTGCATCTGCTCGCGCCGGCGGTGGCGGTGGTCGACCCCACGCCCACGATCGTCGCCGGCAGCATCAAGGGCTATCAGACGGGGATCCACTCGGCGGAGTTTTTCGTGCAGCACGTCGAGAGGGACTCGCCAGCCTGGACGATCGGCATGCGCTCCGGTGATCGGGTGGTGGCCTTCAACGGCAAGCCCGTGACCCATTGGGAGCTGATCGAGCTCGAGCTCCGCTCGCGGCGCTCGCAGAAGGGCGGTGGTCATACGATCCGCTGGATCCCCTTCGGGGGCACGGAGACGTCCGGGAAGTTCAAGCTCGCCCGAAAGACCTTCACCGACGAGTACAAGCAAGAGCAGGTGCGCTACGTCTTCGGCGCGCATAATCGGCTGCTAACCAAGAGCGCCGATCCGATCCCGATCGAGGGGCGCATCGGCTACGCGATCAGCGAGTCGGTGCGAAAGACCGGCGAGATCGTCGGCGTGATGACCGTGGCCTTCGTGCAGCTCTTCCGCGGGGCGATCTCGAGCGACACCATCGGCGGTCCGGTGATGCTGGCCTACACCGCCCACGTGGCGGCGAAGAAGGGCTGGGATCATTTCCTCTGGATGATGGCGGTGATCAGCATCAACCTCGGCATCATCAACCTGCTACCGATCCCGATCCTCGACGGGGGGCACATCATGTTCTTCACCTTCGAGGCGATCAAGCGCCGGCCGCTGAGCCTCCGGGCGCGCGAGATCGCCTCCTACATCGGGCTCTTTCTGTTGATCTCGCTGATGGTCTTCGCGCTGAAGAACGACCTCGTGCGCTACCTCTTCACCAAGTAGTCGATCGCGATGGAACCGCTGCTACTCGTCTTCGACACGGCGACACAACAGGCCACCGCCTGCGTGGCGCGGGGCGCAGAGGTCCTCGCGTCGGCGGGGCGCGAGGTCACGACCCACTCCGAGGGTCTGCTCGCGCTGATCGATGAGGTGCTCGAGGCCGCGGGGGTGACGATCGGCGACGTCGACGGCGTGGTGGTCGGCCGCGGCCCCGGCTCCTTTACGGGCCTGCGCATCGGCATGGCGACGGCCAAGGGCCTCTGCATGGGCGCCGACACGCCGCTCTACCTCGTCGACACCCTCTGCGCCCTCCTCGCCGCGGGGGCCGCCGATCCGCGCGCCGCCGGGCGCCGCCCTCTGGCGGTGCTCGACGCGCGCCGCGGCGAGATCTTCTACCAGCTGGCGGAGCAAGAGCCAAAGCTGGCGCGACCCGAGGCGCTCGCTGCCGCTCTCGGGGCCGCCGCGCAGACGCCGCTCTTGCTCTGCGGTGACGGCGCGTTGCGCTACGGTGAGGCGCTCCGCGAGCAGCTCGAGGACGCAGAGATCGCCGCCGAGGGGGGCCACGCCGTGCGCGCCGAGCTGCTCCTCGAGGCGGCGCTGGCGGCGGTCTCGGTCGACACGCGGCGGGGTGAAGCCGGGCCGGCGCCCCAGGAAGAGCCCCAGGGAAACGGGCGGATCGATCTGGCCTCGGCGGCGCCGCTCTATCTCCGCGCGCCGGACATCCGTAAGCCGAAGCCGAAGCCCGCGCCGACGTCGAAGGCAGCGCCGACGTCGAAGGCAGCGCGCGCGAAGGCCGCGCGCGCGAAGCCCGCGCCGACGTCGAAGGCAGCGCGCGCGAAGCCAGCGCCAGCGCGCGCGAGGCCAGCGCCGAAGGCCACAGAGCCGCGCCCCGAAGAGCTAGAGGCGATGATCGAGCGCCTGCGCCAGAGCGGGCTGCGCCTCGATCGCGAGGGTCGCTGGTGGCATGAGGGGGCGGTGGTGGCGCATCCAGGGCTGGCGCGGGCCTTTCACCGCTGGCTCGACCGTCTCGACGACGGCCGCTACGTGCTGCGCCTCGACGAGCAGCGCTATTGCTACGTCGACGTCGACGACGCCCCCTACCTCGTGCGGACCGTCGAGCTCGAGGGCGAGGGCGCCGAGACGCGCGTCTTTTTGCTGCTCAGCGACGGCAGCCGCGAGGAGCTCGACTACGGCAGCCTCCGCGGCGGTGACGACGACGCCCTCTACTGCGCCGCGAAGGCGCGCTTCACGGCTCGCTTCTCTCGCCAGGCCCAGGCCCTCCTCGCCGATCGCGTCGACCAGCGCGGCGAGACGTTCTTCATCGAGGCGGCCGGCCGCCAGTTCGAGATCGGCTGACTCGCCGAGCACGGCGAGCGGTCGGCGGTCGGTGCCGCAGAGCGCGCGCCGTACCGCCCGTATGGCTCGTCTCTTCGGCCACGAAAGCGGCGCGGCAGCTCAGCACCCGGCTCGGTCCCGCATGGGTGAAAAAGCTCCTAAGCCAAGGCGAGCTCGTCGACGAGCTCGCGCAGCGCGACGATGTCGATCGGCTTCTCGACGAAGGCGTCGCAGCCGCTGTGGATCGCGAGCTGCTTTTCGCGGGTCATCACGCTGGCGCTGACCGCGACCAAGGGGATCGAGGCGGTCGCGGGGTCTCTCCGCAGCGCGGCGGCGATCTCGAAGCCCGAGAGCTTCGGCACGTCGAGGTCGAGCAGCACGAGCGCCGGTGAGAGCGCGCGGACCAGCGACAGCCCGCGCTCGCCGTCGGCCGCGCCGTGGACCTCGTAGTTGCCGCTGACCTCGAGCACCCGCTTGGTGAGCAGGAAGTTGTCGTGGTTATCCTCGACGTAGACGAGCCGCCGCCGCTCGCTCACGGGCTTCGCTCCAGGTAGAACACGCCGTAGAGGTCGTTGCCGCGCATCACGCGTAGATGAACCCTATCGTCGGGAAAGAGGCTGATCACGACGAACGCCGCCCCCGCGCCGCCGTCCGGCTCCCGCGCTGGCGCGCCGAACATCAGGTAGCTGCGCAGCGGATCGTTGCCGAAGGTCAGGCTCGCCAGCTCGTCGGCGGCCGACTTGATGAAGCGCGTCAGCGGCGTCTTGTCGAAGCGGCCGTCTGCGGTGGTCAGTGTCGCACGGACGGTCGTGAGGGCGACCTCGTCGAGCAGCAGCTCGCTGACCTTCGTGTCCTGATGGAAGCCCTGTCGCACGGCGGGCTCGGCGACGATCGTGCCGCGCCAGCGCCCCGTGTAGCTGCGCAGATCGGTGCAGGCGCCGACGAGCAGCGGGAGCGCCGCGGTGAATAGAACGACCAGCGTCCTGCGTCTGTGTCGTCGCGCCGGTGAGCGCTTCTGTGTTCGTGGCGTCGTCGCCATGGCTCCTCTCCGGGGTACCACGCAGGCTCGGGAGCAGCAAGGCACCTCCCGTTGTGTCGCGATCTGCGCTCCGTTGACTTGACGGCATCATGCCGTGCCGTGGTAAGCCAGGACAATGGTCGCAGGAGTTAGGAGCTTCCGCTACACATGCCTCCCGTCGCCGAGCACAGCGCCGCCGGCCGCTCTCTAGGCCTCAGAACGTTCACCATACTACCCGTATGGCTCGTGTCTTCGGCTACGAAAGCCGCGCGGCCGCTCAGCACCCGGCTCCTCCCAAAGGGATGGGGAAGCTCTCAGGCGGGTGACGCGAGACGTGAGTCGAGGTGGGGTCTCGTGGTCGAGCGGCGAGCATCGACAGCGTTGATCGGAGCGGCGTCCGGGCTGATTCTGAGCCTCCTCGCGGTCGCTGGCGCCCGCGCTCAGCCGACGAACCCGAAAAACCAACCGGCGAGCCAGCCGACGTCGCGACGAGCGAGATCCGTCACGCCTCCGCTGCCGTCGCCGACGACCAGGCCGACGACCAGGCCGACGACCAGGCCGACGACACCGCCGACCTCCAAGCCCGCGGGCGTCTCTTCCACGCCGACCAAGGCCAGCGCCGAGGATCAGCTCCCGCGTTACCTGATCGAGACGATCGAGATCCGCGGCAACAGCAAGACCCGGGAGGCGGTGATCCGCCGCGCGCTGCAGGTCAAGGTCGGCCAGCGCCTCGCCGTCGACGACCCAGGCTTCGTCGGCTCGCGCTACCGTCTCCTCGCCCTCGGGTTCTTCTCCGACGTGCAGCTGCGGCTGAAGAAGGGCTCGCGGCGCGGCCGCGTCGTGCTCGTGGTGCAGGTCAAAGAGCGCGGCACGATCGTCCTCAGCGATCTCTTCCTCGGCGTGAGCGAGGCGACGGCCGCCTGGGGCGGGCTCGGCCTGGCGGAGCGGAACTTCCTCGGCCGCGGCATCGCCCTCGAGGGGGCCTTCGTGCTCGGCGCCGATCCGGACGTCGAGCGCGCCAAGCTGCAGCAGGCCTACTGGGGGCGGATCACCGCGCCCTGGATCGCGGGCATCCCCCTCGAGCTCTCGGCGAGCTTCCTTTGTCTGCGAGGCAGCGAGTTTTTCCGCCAGGCCGGCGCCGAGGGTGACGGCGCTCCTGGAAACTTCCTCTCATCGCCCTACCAGCGCATCGGTGGCACCGTGGGTCTGGGCTTTGAGCTCGGCCGCTGGGTGCGGATGCAGGTCGACTACCGCGGCGAGGCCGTGGAGGCCGACATCCCCGCCGGCGCTGTCTGGCAGCGCCCCGACGGCCGCTCCCAGCCGATCGCGTTCGTGATCGAGAGCGGCCCCAGCGTGCTCTCGCTGATCTCGGCGGCGATCGAGTTCGACTCGCGCTCGGATCCGGTGCTGCCGGCGCGGGGCAGCTTCCTCCGCGTCGCCGTGGACGCCTCGACGCGGCTGGTCGGCTCCAGCTACAGCTACCTGAAGCTCAGCGTCGAGTACAAGCGCTACTTCAAGCTCGGCTGGGGACATATCATCGCGCTCGGCATCTTCAGCGGCGTGATCTTCGGCGAGGCGCCCTTTTTCGAGAAGTTCTTCATCGGCGACCTCAACGACCTCGTGCCGAGCCGCTCGCTGGGCTTGAACTTCTCGACCATGCCCTCGCGCGACATCTTCGGCACCACCATCGACGCCAAGCGCTACGAAGACCTCGCGCTATTGCCGACGGTCGAGTACGTGATCCCCTGGTTTCGTGGCGGCAGCTTCGCCTACGCGGGCGACTTCTTCATGCGCATAGGCTTGCTCTTTCTCAGCTCCAAAGACGACCTGGGAGTGCGCGACCGACCGCTGGCCGAGTCGATCCCGGTGGATCTGACGATCGACGCCGGCCTGCGTTTCGACACCCGCATCGGTATTTTCCGCGTCTCGGTCGGCAACGGCCTCGGACGGATCCCCTTTTAGGCCGATGATGGCACGCGCGCGACCCAGCCTCGGGCCCGACCTCCTCGCTGTGGCGCGCCGCTGGCGCCGCTGGATCGTCGCGCTGGGGGCGCTGCTCTATCTGGGAGTGGCGGGCTCGGCCGCGGCGCAGACCAAGGTCGTCTCCAAGCGGGTGACGTTTCGTCAGGTCGGCAAGAACGTGACCATGAGCGTTGGCTTCCGCGAGATGTTCGACGCCAAGCTCAGAGAGAAGCTCAAGAGCGGCTTCGCGACCACCGTGGTGATGCGAGTCTACCTCTACCAGAAGGGCGGCGGTCGGCCGATCGTCGCCTTGGCTCGCAGGCTCCGCGCGGTCTACGACCTCTGGGATGAGCAGTTCCGGCTAACCATCGAGGAGTCGGGGGCGACCCGCTCGGAGCTTCATCGTGGGATCAGGGAGGTCGTCGATCGCCTCTCCAGCTTCTGGAGGGTTCCGCTGGTGCGCTATACCTCGCTTGCGGTGGGTAAACGCTACTTCGTCGCGGCGATCGTCGAGGTCGACCCGATGAGCAAGCGGCTCCTCGCCGCCGTGCGCCGCTGGCTGCGCAAGCCCGCGCGACGTCAGGTCGGGGGCAACAACCTCTTCGGCTCGTTCGTCAGCATCTTCGTCAACAACAAGATCCGCAGCGCCCGCAAGACCTACAAGTTCCGGTCGCAGCCCTTCTTCCGCCGCAAATGAGCCGCTTTGGCCTCAAGATCATCGGCGCGATGCTGCTGCTGGCGGTGATCCCGCTGGTGACGTCGATCTGGCTGGTGGCCCAGGTGATCGAGGTCTCCAATAACGTCGCCGCCGGTCAGGTGCAGCAGCTCGCCGAGCCGGTCTCGCGCTCCGCCTCGGCTTACCGCGCGCTCTTTCGAGCCTTGAAGGCGAAGCTGAAGCTCCAGGGGCAGCTGATCGGCGGGGACAGCACCCTGCGAGCCCTCCTCGCCGGCGCCGGGGGAGAGCGTCCGGCGGCGCTCCGCAAGCGCGCGGCCGCGCTGCTCGCCGCCCACCGCGATCTGGCGTCGCTGCGCGTGGCGACAGGAGACGGACGCGAGCTGGTCAAGGTCGCGCGGTCCTTCGATCCGCAGCGGATGCGCGACCTCCGCGTGACCCATCCGATCGGCGACAAGGCGCGCCTCGAGCTGGTCTTCGTCACGCCGCGGGCGCCCTTCGATGACTTCCGCGCCCTCGGCCGCGCGCAGCGCGACGCCGTCGACGTCGGCAAGCTCCGCGGTGAGCTGGAGAGCCTCTACCGGATGGTCTTTCTGATCATCTTCGGCGCGGTGGTGCTGGTGGCGATGGTGATGGGGCTCTTGATCGCGCGGCGCACGACGCGGCGGATCTCGCGGCTCGTCGGCGCCACCCGGGAGGTCGCCGCTGGCCACCTCGACACGCAGGTGCGCCTCGAGAGCCGCGACGAGGTGCGCGAGCTCGGCGAGGCCTTCAACGAGATGGTCCGGGAGCTCCGAGATAGCCGCGGGCGGATCGCCTATCTCGAGAAGATCGGCGCCTGGCAGGAGATCGCGCGGCGCCTGGCCCATGAGATCAAAAACCCGCTGACGCCGATCCAGCTCGCCGCGCAGCAGCTGCATCGCCAATTCGCTGGCGACGATCCGGCCTTTCGGCGCACGTTGGACGACGCCTACGACATCATCACCGAGGAGGTCGACGGGCTGCGGCGGCTGGTCACGGCGTTCTCTTCCTTCGCCAAGCTGCCGCGGGTGCAGGCCGGCGCGGTGGAGCTGCACAACCTGATCGACGACTTCCTCAAGAGCCACGTCGAGCTGTCCGAGCAGGCCGAGATCCGCTACACCCCCCTCGACAACGAGTGCCTGGTGCTCGTCGACCGGATGCTGCTCAAGCACGTGCTGGTCAACCTGATCGAGAACGCGATCCAGGCCGGCGCCGAGGCGGGCCTCGAGCGCACGATCGCCGTCGAGCTGACGGCGAGCATCGACGAGCCGCGGCGTGAGGTGCTGCTGACGATCGCCGACGACGGACCTGGGATGGATCCAGAGACCGTGAGCCGCGCCTTCGATCCGTACTACACGACCAAAGAGCACGGCACGGGGCTGGGGCTGGCGATCGTGAAGAAGATCGTGCTCGAGCATCAGGGCTCGATCGAGCTCTCCTCGACGCCGGGTGAGGGGACCCGCTTCTCGCTGCGGCTGCCGCTGGAGGTGCACGTCGACGCGACCACCGGTCAGCTGACGCGGCTGAGCCGGCGCTGAGTCAGCGCCTCGATGGTCGTCGTCATCACCCGCCTCGCGTCGCGAGCTCTGCTCCCCTTGCCTAGGCGCGGGGAGGGAAGCAGGGGAGGGGGGCTTGGTCGCACGCAACCGACGAGCGACACCCGCTGTGATGTCGCAGACCAGCGCGGCGACGGGAGGGACGTTGGGCTGCTAGAGCTTGAAGATCTCTTGCAGCTTGGTGGCGAGCATCGGGTCGCCGGTGACCTTCAGCTTACCCTCGAAGAAGAGCTGCATGCCAGCGGTCGGGTCCTCGAGCACCTTCGCGAGGTCCTCGTCGGCGATCTCGATGGTGCACTCAGCGTTCCCCGCGTCGCCCTCTTGCACGCCGACCTCGTCTTTGAGGTTGACGGTCCAGCTGCCGCCCACGTCACCGCTGACGTTAAAGAGGTAGATCGCGCCGACCTCTTTGGCCTTGTCCGGATTCGCCTCGATCTGCTTGGGGAGCTTCTCGGTAAATAGGGCTTTGGCGTCCATTCTTGCGTCCTCCTGATGGTCCGCCGCGTCTCCGGCGGGGTCGGCACAGGCCTGCGCCATCGTGCTCTTCGACGCGTATAACGCGCCGGGCTGAAGCACCGCGTCAGGCCCGCGTGAGCTTGAGTCTGACGCATTCCGCCACAGGCGCAAGCGGGAACACACGCGCGCCGCGTTTCGCATACAATGCCCGGGATGTCGGTGGTTTCCGGGCTCGATCGGCTGCCCGCTGGGCCGGCTCCTTTGGCCTCGATGGGTGTGCGGGAGGACAGGTCTTTGCGGATCCTGTCGGCGTCGCGGCCGCGCTGAGCAGGCCCCGCTCGTGCCGCTCTCGGAGACCCCTCTGGCCCTTCTGCCGCGGCGCCACCGCGGCCCTGCGCCGCGCGATCCTCGCCGAGCGGGCGCGCTCGCCGGAGCCCGACGCCGTGGGGTGGGTCGACGCGCTCTCGCGGGCCGGGGCGCCCGCACCGAGGGCGGTGTTGGCGACCGAGGTGCGTCGTATCCGCGCCCGCGTCGAGAAAGAGCTTGCCGAGGAAAAGGGCCCTTCCTACAATCTCAAGCTCGGCAAGGGTGGCCTGCTAAACATTGAATTCATTGCACAATAGTTCGCGCTCTCCTGCGGCATGGGGGGCCCGCTGGGGGCCCGCTGGAGGCAGACCCTCTCTGCCGCCGAGGTGGCCTATGAGCGGGGCGATCGGGCGCTCGGCGATAGCCGACAGCTCGCCGCCGGCGATCGCTTCTGGCGTCGCCTGGAGCGCCGCCTGCCGCTCGTCCGCGGGGGCGCCGACGAGCGCCTGCCAGCGGCGCCCGCGGGGCTCGAGGTCGTCGCGCGTCGGCCGGGCTGTCGGCAGCCGCGCGACCCGCGCGCCGGCGAGCCGCTCCTCGCGGGTTATCGCGGCAAGACCGCCTCGATCCGCGAGACCTTCGACCCCGCGCTCGAGCGGGCCAGCGAGGAGCAGCGCCGAATGACCGACAGCCTGTTGGTGCTGCTCGCCTGCCGCGAGCCGAGCTTTCGCGATCAGCTGGGACAGACCCTGGTGGAGCGTCAGCTCCAGGTCGTGGCCGTGGGCACACCCCACGAGGTGATCGTCACCCTCGAGACCCGCGAGGTCGCGGCGATGGTGATCTACGACGATCTGCCGCTGAGCGACGCCGAGGAGCTGGCGCAGGCCGTGCGCCGACACCAGCTCGGCATCGACGTGCCGCTGGTGTTGTTGGTGCGCCGCCCCTGGAGCGCGCCGCGGAAGGCCGTCGCGATCCAAGAGCTGGCGCTGGTCGACGTGCTGCCGATCGAGGATGTCACGCCAGAGCAGGTCTGTGAGATGCTGGTCGCCGAGCTCCAGGGCCCGACCCACGATCCCGACGCGCCCCCGTCGACCAGCTTCGAGCGGCTGGCCGATCCTGCCAGCCACGCTGAGCGGCGGCAGGTCGAGGTCGCGGCCGAGGCGGCGAAGCAGGGGCAGCCGCTCTTGCGCGGCAACCTCCGAGCCGAGCCCTTCCCCGAGCTTCTGCACAAGCTCTATCGCGAGCAGGTGAGCGGCGCGCTCTTTCTGCTTCGAGACAACATCAAAAAGATCGTCTATTTCCGCGAAGGGCACCCGATCTACGTCAAGTCGAACCTGCTCTCCGAGTGTCTCGGCAACGTGCTCGTGCGCGAGAAGATGATCTCGCCAGAGGAGTGCGAGGCGTCGCTCGACCGAATGCGCGAGACGCGACGACAGCAGGGGACGGTGCTGATCGAGATGGGCAGCATCTCGCCGCAGAACCTGGTCTTTGGCCTCGAGCTGCAGCTGCAGACCAAGCTCTTCGACATCTTCGGCTGGCCCAGCGCCGAGTACCTTTTCAAGAGCGACGCCAAGCTGCCCAGCGAGGTGGTGCGCCTCGAGCTGTCCAACGCCGCGCTGATCGCCGAGGGCGTGCGGCGGATGTGGGATCAAGAGCGCCTCGAGCAGGCGCTGGCGCCGTCTCTGGAGCGCTACCTCGTACCCGCGGGAGATCCGGAGCTGCGCTTTCAGCATCTGCCCCTCGACGAGATGGAGCAGACCTTCCTCGACACCATCGACGGCGCGTTCACCTTGCGCGAGCACGTGGCCAACTCGCCGATCCCCGATCGTCTTGCGCTGGCCCTGGCCTACGTCTTGGTGGTGACGGGAGTCGTCGAGCTCGCCGACCAGCCGACGCGCAAGCGCGAGGCGGCGCAGCAGCAGGCCTCCGAGGAGGTCCGCGTCCGCCAGCGCCTCGGCCAGGAGCTGGTCTCGCTGCGCCAACGCGACGCCTTCGGGGTGTTGGGCGTGGCCGCGGGTTGCAGCGACGAGGAGGTGGAGCAGGGCTACTCGCGGCTGGCGCGGCGGCATCACCCCGATCGCTATCGTCACTTCTCGTCGGAGACCCGGCAGATGGCGCGCGAGATCTTCGGCCTGCTCTACGACGCCTACACGCAGATCGACAGCGAGGACAAGCGGCGCTTCTATCGCCAGGGGGCGATGGCGGCGGACCTCGAGGACATCTCCGAGGTCGGCCGCCGCAGCCTCGTTGCCGAGGAGCTCGCAGGACGGGCGATGCAGCTGATGGAAGCCCAAGACTGGAGCGCCGCCCACGAGCTCTTGCTCGAGGCCGTGCAGCAGCTCGGCGAGGCGGGCGATCTGCAGGCGATGCTCGGCTGGGTCACCTACAACCTCGACCGCCAGAACACGGCCCGACGGCGTGAGAGCATCCGGCTCCTGCGTCGCGCCATCGAGCTCGACGGGCGCCACGACCAGGCGTACCTCTATTTAGGGCATATCTACGCGGCGATCGGCCGCACGATCCTCGCCGAGAAGCAATACGAGCGCGCCGTCCAATGCAACCCCGCCTGCACCGAGGCCCTCGAGCAGCTGCAGCTGACCAAGGCAGCGCGCAAACGGCGCCGCACCGGCCCCGCCACCGCGCTGCTGAAGATCACCAACAACGACGGCGAGTAGCGGCCAGCGGCGCGGCGGCCCGCGGTGACCGCTCGCCAGTCCGCCTCTCAGCATGGCGAGGGGCGAAGGGCCGCGAGCTCAGCCCTTGCGATACCACGGCGTTGATAGGCCCCCCGGCGTCCAGACTGGCGTCGCGACGATCATGGGAAGAGGACCCCCTGTCGGAGCGTTACCTCGACGGTCTAGCGCGGTCCGCGGTCCAGCCGGAGGTGATAGGCTGGGCCAGAGAATCGGCGCGCGCGCAAGGGTGCGCGCTTCGACGGAGAAGCCAAAGGAGGATAGACAACCGAGTGTAACTCTACTGGTGTTAGGAGCACCCCCAAACCGTCCTCCCGTCGCCGCGTTCGAGGCCTCAGAACGTTCGCCGTAGGGCTCGTTGCTTTGGCTACGACATCGGCTCGGCAGCTCAGCACTCGGCTCGGTCCTGAACGTGTGGGGTGCTCGTAGGGTGATTGAGCCTGCAGGCTGAATCTGCGACGCGGTGCGGCATGGTGCTTGCTTTTTCTTGCACCCTGATGGTGTCACAGGTATATCAAAGGCACCGATATAGACAAACAGAGCTATTGATTCGACTATCCGAAGGAGAGCTGAGGCATGTCTAGATTTAAGGGGCTTCTTATTGTGGGTGCGCTCGTGTGCGCGTTTGGCGTGACGGGCTGTAGCGACGACGCCACGACCACCACCAAAGACAGCGCGACCACCAAGGACGACGGCGGCACGACGGCGGACACCGGGCCCAAGCCCGAGATCAACTGCAAGGACAACACCTGCAACACCTTCGTGGTCAGCCGGCTCGTGCTGCCAACCACACAGGAGGAGGCCAGGCGCTTCGGCTACGACTACGACGGCAACACGATCAACGACAACGCCCTCGGCTCGATCATCACCGCCATCGCGGGCGCCCTAGGCCAGAACTTCCAGATCCAGCCCACGGTCGACGCCACCGTCTACTCCGGCAAGGCCATCCTGCTCTTCGAGGTACAGAACACCTCGCTCAGCAGCGACCCGGCCTCCGTGCTCCAGGCCCATATCGGCGAGCAGAAGGCCTGCTGCCCTGGCAACGAAGACGACCCCAACAAGTGCAAAGCCGCGGCGACCGCCGAGGGCGGCTGCTTCAGCGGCAGCGGCACCTTCACGGTCGCAGCGACCTCACCCAAAGACGCGATCATCAAGGGCGCGATCACCGGCGGTCAGATGGCCTTCGGTCCGGCTGGCCTGAAGCTCGAGATCCCGCTGTCGGCGAGCGGCAAGATCGCCGTCAACCTCAAAGAGGCCCGGATCAAGGGCGCGATCACCGAGGCTGGCATCACCAGCGGCGTCATCTCCGGCGTGATCCCGAAGGCCGACGTCGACAACAACATCATCCCGGCCGTCGCGAAGCTGCTGCAAGACGCCCTCGACAACGAGGCGGTGAGCGACGAAGCCAAGACCCAGATCAAGAACCTCTTCGACACCAACAAAGATGACAAGATCACGGCCGACGAGGTCAAGAACAATAGTCTGATCCAGGCCTTCCTCGGTGGCGACGTCGACGTCGACAAGGACGGCACCGCGGAGCTGTCGCTCGGCATCGGCTTCGAGGCCGTCAAGGGCGTCATCGGCGCCGACGCCAACTGATCCGAGCTCGTCCAAGCGCGCGGTGCCGCTCGGCATCGCGCTTCTCAACGGACAGACGGCCCGCGGTCCTGCGGGCCGTTTCTTTTGGGGTGGGTGCTTTTGGGGGGATGGGGGAGTGGTTGGCCACCCTCGCGTCGGGGTAGAGGGCGTGAGCGTCGAGGGCTCATCAACTCGTCGTCGAGTGACGTCGTAGGCTCCACGGGCGAGAGTCGCAGCAGGTCAAGAGGCCGATCGCGAGGGCAGCAGCCGCGCCGGGGATCGCCCATCCGGCGACGCTCGCGGCGTCGAACACGGCGCTCAGCGCTTGCAGCAGCAAGGCAGCGCCGAGGCCGACCAGCAGCCAGGGCCGTCTACCCGCGCCAGCCAGCGCGCAGACGATCGCCAGCAGGCCGGCAGCCAGGGTCGCCAGACCCCGTGGGGTCGCGCTGACGCGGGCGTGGGCGCCGCGCCTGCCGAGAAAGGCGAAGTGTCGAAAGAGCGTCTTCGGCAGCTCGAGGTCGCGCTCGAGCTTGGCGAAGCGCAGCCGCTGCAGGCCGAGGCCAGGGCTCTCGCGATGCAGCTCGCCGTCTTCGAGGGTCAGCGTCAGGCGCGTGGCGTGGGCCGGCATCCGCAGCGAGGCGCGCCGGGCGGTGACGATCGTCGGGCCCCGCGCGAGCAGAAAGCCCTCGCCGCGCAGCAGCTCGCCGCGGCCCGCCCGCCCGCGTCGCTCGAGGTAGAGCGTCGCGTCACCGACGCGGCGAAAGACGCCGGGCTCCAGGCCGCTGACCAGCGCTCGCGTCGCCTCGCGACGGAGGAGGCGCCCGAGCCGCTGCAGCGCCACGGGCTCGACCCACGCCGCGAGGGCGACGCTCAGGGCGGCGGCGGTCGCGACCAGCCCGAGCAGCCAGGGGGCGAGGCGGGCGGCGCTCGCCCCGAGGGTCTGCATCGCCTCGAGCTCGGGACGCAGCCTCGCCGCTGAGAGCAGCACGCCGGCGGCGAGGGCCAGCGGCAGGGCGAAGGTCAGCAGCGAGGGCAGGCTGTGGCCAAAGACCACCCCGAGCAGCGCCAGCCCTCCGCCACCCCCGACGAGGTGGTGGCCCAAACGCAGCGCCTGCAGCCCAAAGACCAGCACGCAGAGCAGCGCCAACGCGAGGAGCGTGGTCGGCAGGGCCTGGCGCAGCAGGTAGCGAGCGAGCATCCACCAACCCTAGCAAGGCAGACGAGCGCCGTGGGCAGAGAAGCGAGCGCCCGAGAGGCTGCTTCACCGCGGCGCCCGCCGAGGTGGGACCGATCGAGGTCGAAGCGCTGCAGGATCGTCGACATTGACGCGCGCTGCCTCGAGGCCTTCGCGCCGCGGCAGGGACCGTGGGTGCTAACCGTCAACGACGATGACGGCGCGGTCGCCCGGATCGATCCGCTCCACGAGGTCGAGCTCGGCAGGCTCTCTTTGCCATCATCCAGTCGAGACCTGACCGCTGGCTGAGCCTTCGCCATTCGCTTCGGCGGCTTCGCCATTCGCGTCGGCGGCTTCGCCATTCGCGTCGGCGGCGCGCTTCGGGGTACAATGGCCGCGAGGGATCTGTATGTCGCTTGCTCATCGTTGGAGTGTGCTCGTCGTGCTGGCCGCCGTCGCCTCGACGGGGGTGGTCGGCTGCAGCTCTGATCCACCGCCTGTGGTCCGCGACCTCGGTCCGCCGCGACCCGATGTCTGGCGTGACGCGAAGGTTGACCCGCCGAGGCCCGACGGACCACCGCTCTCCGACACCGAGATCCCCCTCGACCTGCCAACCCAGCGCCTCGACCGCTGCGTCAAGGGCAAATGCGGCGGGGGCCTGGTCTGCATCGATGACGTCTGCCGCAAGGGCTGCACGCCGACCGACCTGACCTGTAACGACAAGGCCCCCGAGTGCGGCGCGACGGAGTCCTGCCGACCGGTGGGCAGCGGCCACGCCTGCGTCGCCGGCAAGCAGCCCGCCGCCGACTGCTCCGATGGCAAGCCCTGTGAGGGGGGCACCCTCTGCGTCAAAACCAGCGGCGCGACGCGCTGTCTGCCGCTGTGCAAATACGGTTGCACCAGCGGCGCCAAGTGCGCCAAGGCGGGCAACGGCTGCGAGGTCTGCCTGTAGCGGCGTTTCGAGCGTGTGCTCTTGCCCCCTCTGTCGCGAGCGCCAGGCCCACCGCCGCGGCGACGGCGCCGGGCGCTGACGTCATCGCCCGCTACTTCTTGAACAACCGCTCGAGGTTGGCCAGCGCTTCGGAGCGGCTCTTGGGGTTACGTGGCGTCGACCCGCCGCTCGGCGCCGGGTCCTGCCCGCCGGGGCGAGCGCCGCCGGGAGAGGGAGGACGGCTCGTGGCCGGACGGGCGCTGGGAGAGAGGCCGCCGCCGTCGCCGCCCATCGCGCTCAGGGGGATCGCGCCGCCGTTGGCGCGCTCTTCGCGCCGCCCGCCGCCGCCCGCCGGGAGGGAGCCAGGGACGCGGCGCTGCGACTTCATCGAGAGAGAGATCCGGCCTCGGGGCGGGTCTACGGCCAGCACATGAGCGCTGATCTGCTGGCCGATGCTCACCACCTCGTTGGGGTTGGAGATGAAGCGGTCGGAGAGCTCGGAGATATGGACCAGGGCCTCCTGCGCCAGCCCGACGTTGATGAAGGCGCCAAAGTGGCTGATGTTCGTCACCACGCCATGGAGCGTCATCCCAGGCCGCAGATCGTTGATCGTCTTGACCAGCGGGTTGAGCCGCGCGGCGGAGGCCACGCTGCGAGTCACGGTGGCGCTCGGCCCGTGGCTGTTCTTGCCGCCGCGTCGCCGCTCGAGGCGCGTCAGCTCGACGGTCTCTTTCAGCGCGGCGCGGAGCCGACCCTCGTTGAGGTCGTTTTGGTACTCGGCCACGCCGATACCCACCGGATCGACCAGCGCCCACTCCTTGATCGGGTCGAGGGCGCGGCGGGCGAGCACCAGCGCAGAGGCCACAGATTGACCGAGCCGCATCGGCGGGTCGGTCAGCGGTCGCCGCGCCTCAGCCATCGCCGCCGGCCGGATCGGGGTCAGCTGGAGATCGTTGCTCGAGAGCTCGTTTTGGATCGCGACCAGGACCTCGCTGGCTGGCGCGTTGGTCGGCAGCACCACGTGGTGTACGTTGTATTCGGTGATCAGCTCCAGGAGCTTGCCCACGAAGGGCCCCGCGCCGCCCGTCGAGAGGGTGGACGGGTCGGCCCTGAGGGCTCGCTGCGCCAGCACCTCGCCCTCGCGGTCGGCGATCACCATCCCCACCGGCGCCTTGGCCCGCCCGATGAAGATCGCCGCGAGGCGTCGCGCCTGCAGCGGGGTCGCGCGGAGGAGCCCGACGAGGCTCTCGCAGGCGGCGTCGATCGCGCTCAGCTCGGCCTCATGGTCGAGGATGGTGGTCAGCCAAGCTGGGAGGTTGTCGAGCACCAGCTCGTCGAGCAGTGAGCCCTCGTCGCGCTCCGGGGCGTCGGGGCCGAGGGACTCTTTGCGCAGCCTCAGCTGCTCGAGCATCGCCTCGGTCGGCAGCTCGAAGCGCATCTCCAGCGCGCCCTCGCGCACGCCACGGCGCATCGCCAGCCAGCGATGGGGCGCGATCTCGGCGAGCGCCTCGCGCTGGCTCACGTAGTCGTCGTAGTGTCGGGCGGCTGCGCTGCCCTGCGCTTTGGCCTCGCAGCAGACGAGCGCCTCCTTGCGCGCCAGGCCGACGCAGGCGTCCCAGAGCTCGGCGCCAGCCTGGAGCACGGTGAGCCAGGCCTCGGTGTCCTCGACGCGGGCGCGCGGGCAGAGCCGGGCGGCGCGTGTCACGGCGTCGAGGGCGTGGGCGCTGGCGGCGTGTTCGCCGATGGTCGCCGGCAGCGGCGGCAGCTTGGCCTTGTCGCGCGCCTCGTTGATCTGCCGCTTGCGCTTACGCCAGAGCTGCCAGCTGCGCCGCGCCCGAGCCAGGCCCTGGAGGCGCTTGGCCGGGATGTGACCGAAGTCATCGCTATAATGCGCGAGCAGGTCGGCCACCGAGTGCCCGCGACCGATCAGCTTCGAGAGCCGCTCGGCCAGGTCCTCCGTGATGCCCTTCAGATCGTGTCCCCGTGTGCTCTTCAGGTAGTCCCAAAACATCATGGTCTGTCTACCTTGCGCGCGTCTTCCGATGCATGCCCCCCCCGGCAGCGCGCTTCATTCCAATCGCGGTTCGGCCTTTTTGGCTGTCTGGCCGGTTCGTTAACGTGACACCCCAGCGACCCCCCATCGCAGCACCGTCTTCGCGCTCAGCGTGTCCTCATCGGTGATGTTCAGAGGCGTCAAAAGTTCGCCAACAGGGAGGCTTTGCCCATAGCGGCTGGCGTGAGATCCCTCAGCGGGGTGCCCTGACCCTTTGAAGGGTGGCATAGGGCGCCTGATTTCACAACGAGTGGAGTGTTAAGATGTTGCCAAGATTACGAAAGCATGGAGATGTTCGCGGTTGGCCAGCCGTGTCGAGGGGCAAGCCCTGCTCCTTCGAGGTGTCGTTGGGACAGACGCGGCTGGGATGCTGACGTATAATGGCCCGCAGTGTGCGGCGCAAAGGGGCGCCGGTTCAAATGGAGTGTCATCGTGCGCGTCGTGATTGGATTGCTTAAGGGCGGTGTCATTGGTGGAGGCCTCGGGTTTGGCTTCATGTACCTCGGGCCCTTGGCACGAGCCGGGTGGGCTCACTATGTGCTTTACGCCGCGATCGGCGTCCTCGTCGGATTGATCGCCGGAAAACCCTTCTGGGCCAAGCGCGCGGATAACGAGTCGAAGCTCGTCCCGATCATCCGCGCGATCCTCGGGGCGGGGGTATCCGTCGGCCTCTTCGCGCTGGTGGTCAAGGCCCTCGGCGATCCGGGGCTCTCTTTCGCCGCCGGGTGGCCGCAGATTGGCGGCGCGAAGGCCGCCGGGGCGGCGACGACCATCGGCCAGATGCCCTACCTCTTGGGGGCGCTGATCGGGATCGCCTATGGCGTCTTTGTCGAGGTGGACGACGGCGGCAAGGCCAAAGCGTAGGACCCTCCCGGTCGAGCCGCCCCCCAGCCCTCCAGGTCGAGCTCGCCCCTCGACGGCCTTACAGGTTGAGCCGGACCTCGGCTAGCAGGCGCGTGCGCGCTGTCGAGAGCTCACCTGCCATCGGCTCGCTGGGGCGGGCCTCCGGGAGCATCGAGAGGGGGAGGCGCGACAGGCGCGTCCTCGCCAAGACGTCGTGCGCGAGGGCGAACGACGCTCGCCAGCGTCCGCGGGCCATCGAGAGGCCGAGCGCCAGCCGGTGGTGTGCCAGATCGGAGAGCGCCGAGGTGGGCGCCCCGTCCAGGCCGGCCGTGACATAGCTCCATCCGCCGCGGAGCGTGAGCAGGCCATCAAGCAACGACCAGGCCAGCCCGAGCTGGCCGCGCCAGCGGATGGGGCGACCGGGGTGCAGAGGCAGCTCCGGCGACGGCAGCACGCGCTCGCCGCTCTTCCCCGCGTCGAGCACGAGGGTGGCGTCGCGGGGGCGGAGCGAGGCGTCTCCTGCGGGGAGGCGCAGCCCGAGCTCGGCGAGGAGCCGCAGGTCGCGGCTGAGGTTCATCGCGAAGCCGAGCGCTAGCGCCAGCGGGTCGAGCAGGGTCGTCTTGGCTTCGCCATCGCGGGTGACCGCCGTGGTCGCGCCGCTGGGCGGTCGCGTGGGTGGCGTCAACTCGAGAGCGCCGGAGAGGGCGCTCCAGCGGGGAAGCTCGACCGCGAGGCCGACGCGGAGCCACCAGGCCGGCGACACCAGCACGCCCGCTCGTCCGCCAAGGCTGGGGCCACCGAGCGACCAGCGTGCGTTCATCGCGTGGCCGCCGTGGGCGAGGGGATCGGCGGCGCCGCCGGCGAAGATCTCGCGCTCCCCGCCGAGGCTGGCGTAGCCCACCTCCACCGCCACGCCGAAGGCGAGGACGCCGCGGCGCCCGGCGATGGCGAGCGTGGCCGCGTGCTCATGGCTCTCGTGGCGGCGACCGAGGAAGCGCAGCGGCGGGAGCGGAGAGGTGCGCTTGCTCAGCGGCCGGCCGAAGGCGAGCCCGCGCTGCCAGCTCAGCCGGTAGCCCAGCGTGAGGACGAGCTCGCGATCGAAGAGCAAGCGTCGCGCGGCGAGGCGCGGCGCGAGCCGTGGACCGTCGGTGCTGTGGATCCGGGGGTGATCGGTGGTCTCGTAGCGGCTGCGCTCGGCCAAGACGGAGAGACCGGCGACGAGAGAGAGCCTCGCTCGTCGCGGGTCGGCATCCAGCGCCAGCCCCGCCGGGTTATGCCAGAGCGCCGTGGCGTCGGTGACGGCAGCGGCCCGAGCCCCCGCCAGCGAGGTGGCGACTCCACCGCCCCCGCGCTCGAAGGATTGGGCTCGGCTGCGGCGGGGGGAGAGCAAGACGCCGGTGATCGCGACGCTGGCGATGACCGCGCAGGCGACAACGGGCCAACGTCTCTGCGATGTTGCCGGGATCGGGCGAGCCACGAGAGGCACCATAGCAAATACGCGCGATGAACCAGACCGTCCTCTGTTGCGTCGACACTCAGTGATGGACACGCAGACTCGCGACGGTCGCGCGCAACGGTGTAAGGTCCAGCCATGAGGCACGTTGAAGAGAGCAGAGAAGGCGCCACGCCCGCGCCGGACGACCCGCAGGTGGTCGCCCTGGCGGCGAAGCGGGAGCAGCGGCTGCTCGAGCGTGCCCGCGGCGGTGATCGCGAGGCGCTGCGAGATCTGCTGACGCCCCAGGCCGACGCGCTCTTCTCGCGGGTGATCCTGCCCCGCACCGGTGATCGGGCGGCTGCCGAGGACATCCTGAAGGCGACGATGGTCACAGCGATCGAGAAGCTCGAGACGTTTCGCTGGGAGGGACGCAGCATCTATTTTTGGCTGCGTCAGATCGCCGCCAACAAGGTGATCGACCACCACCGGCGGACCCAGCGCGGGCGCAAGCTCGCCGATCGACTCGAGCGCGAAGGGGAGCTGGTCTCCGTCGCGCCGAAGGCCTCACCTCATCCGGAGGCGCGGCTGATCGCCCAAGAGGAGCAGCAGCGCAACCAGCAGCGCATCGCGGTCGCCCTCGAGGCGATCAACCCACGTTATCGCAAGGCGATCGAGCTGCGGCTGATCGCCGAGCTGCCGCGAGAGGAGTGCGCTCGCCAGCTCGAGGTGACCGTGGGAACCTTTGACGTGCTCTTTTTTCGCGCGGCCCGCGCCTTTCGCCGCGCGTTTGGTGAACGATGAGCGAGCGCAGAGACCGAGATCGCGAGCTTTCTCCGCCACCCTGGCCCGCCGACGAGGAGCTGCCCAGCGCCGAGGAGCTAGCGGCCGCCGAGGCCTTGGCCCAGGCGACCGATCGGGTGCTCGCAGGGGCGTCTCCCGACGACGCGGGCGCGACGCCGGACAGGGTGGTCGGCCTGGACGCCGCCGAGTTCGACGGGCTGGCGGCGACGCTGGGGGCGATCCACGCCTCGCACCACGAGGCCGAGCTGCCCCGGGCCCGGCGCGACGCCTTGTTCGAGGAGGCGCTGCGTGAGGCCGATGGTCGGCAGCGCGGCCGCGCGCGGACCCGGCTGGTGCCGCTGCTCGCCCTGGCCGCCACGGTGCTGCTGGCGATCGGCGCGGTGCTGGTCGGGCTGCCGCGGCTCGCCAGCGACGACCGCGCGTCGCGTCGCGTCGCCATGAGCCCTGAGACGTCCGTCAGGCAGGCGCTGCCGATGGAGCAGCGCTCTCGACCCAGCAATGACCTCATCCGGCGCCCGATCAAAGACCGCGGGCTCCACGCCTCGCGACGCCTCGATCGGGTCTTCGCCAGCCGAATGGCCGGCTACCGCGCGCTGCGCTACGCGCGCTGGACGGGGCAGCCAAAGGCGGGGAGGACACCATGACCCGAGAGCTCGAACGCGGCCTGGCGCTGTTGACGCTGGCGCTGCTGCCGCTGGGCCTCGTGGCGAGCTGCGCCGGCGAGCGCGCCCGCCCGCGGCCCGATCCTGGCAGCGGCAGCAGCGAGGTGCCCTGTCGCTGCGAGTGCCCCGAAGGGCCCAAGGGGGGCCTCTCGACGGCGCTGCTCTCGCGGCTCGCCACGGCCCGAGCGCTGCACCACCAGGCCGATCTGCTGCTGAGCCGAGGTGATAACGACGGCGCCATCGCCAAGGTGCGCGGCATCCTGGCGCTCGATCTCGACCCACGCTGGCCCGAGGCCGAGGAGGTGCGTCTCGACGCTACCGCTCGGGTCGCGAAGCTGCTCGCCGACAAGAAAAAGGATCTCGCCGCCGCGCTAGCGCTGGTCGACGCGGAGCTGGCCAACAAGCCGCGGCCCTCGTTCTATTCGGCCAACCTGCACAGCACCCGGGGAGATCTGCTCGAGATCAAGGTCAAGACCCTCGACGCGGCGGGGAAGAAGGCCGAGGCCAAGAAGACCGCCCGCGAGGCCCTCGCGGCCTTCGAGCGCTCGATCACGATCAACAAGGTGCTGCAAGAAACGCTGCGCAGCACGACGCCGCGCGACTCGAAGAAGACTGGAGGCCAGCGATGAGCGAGCTCTCGCGACGACCCCTGCTCGCGACGCTGTTGGTGGTGTTGGCGATGGCGCTGTCGGCTTGCGCGGCCGCTCATAGACCCTCCGGGGTGAGGATGGAGCCGACGGTGAAGACCTTGCCCCGGCCTGTCGACAAGGCCGCGGCGCGCCAGCAGCTGGATGACTACATGCGCCAGCTCGTCGTGGCCCGGCGGGCCCTCGGGCTAGAGGCGACGGACGCCGGGCCATCGGTCGTTCCTGCGCCGACGTCTAGACGTCGCGCGAAAGCCCGTGACGCGACGTCGAGCCCCGGCCAAGTCCAGCGGCCCGCTCGTCGCCTCAGGCAAATGGCGCCCACCGCCGGGGCCTCGAATGAGGCGTATGACGGCGGCGCCCGCTATGCGCCGCGCTGCCCGATGCCTTGCAAGCACGCCCGGGCGATCTGTCACGCTGCACGACGGATCTGCAAGCTCGCCGACTACCTCGCCGAAGACGACGCGCGAGAGCGCTGCGACCAGGCTCGACAAGACTGCCGCGAGGCTCGCGAGACGACCCAGAGCCGCTGTCGCACCTGCCCTGTTAGCCCCGCGTAGGTGGGTGGTCTCGGGGGTGGGCTGTCCGGGGAGCGTGCAGAGGGGAGCACCGCGCCAGAGAGGGGCGTTCGCTACGTTGCCGGTCGGTCGTCGTCGTCAGGGACGACGACGTCATCGTCGTCTCCGTCCTCGCCGCTGAGCTCGCGGAGCACCTCGTCTTCATCGTCGATCTCGTCTTCGTCTTCCGGGCCCAGCGGCTCGCCGGCGCGAAGCTTGGCCTCACGGCGCGCGCGCCGGCGTTCTGCGGCGTAGCGCACGACCTCCTCGCTCAACCCGAGGGCGATATAGGCCGAGATCAGGAAGATGAAGATGAACGAGGCGCGCAGCTGCATCACGATCAGCATGCAGACCAGCCCGAGCAGGAAGATCACGCCCAGGCTCTTTTTCGTGATGCGCAGGTCTTTGAAGCTGCGGAAGCGCACGCGGCTGATCATCAGGTAGGCGAGGATCACGACCACCGTGCCGATCGCGCCCTGGGTCACGGCGTAGTTGCCGCCGACGCGGTAGTTCACCACGACCAAGGCGACGATCACCGAGGCCGCGGCGGGGATCGGCAAGCCGACGAAGACGGCGACGGGCTTGGCGCCGGGGCGGCTGCTCTGCACCTTCGACTCCTCCTTGCGCGCGCTGAGCACGTTGAAGCGCGCGAGGCGTAGCACGCCGGCGGCGACGAAGGAGAAGGCGATGAACACCCCGGCGAGGCCGAAGCTCGACAGTCCCCACTTGTAGACCAGCATCGCCGGGGCCGCGCCGAAGGTGATCGCGTCGGCGAGGGAGTCGAGCTGCATGCCGAGCTCCGACTGCGTCCGGGTCAGGCGCGCGACCCGCCCATCGAAGAGGTCGAAGAAGAAGCCGAAGCAGATCGCCAGGCTCGCCTGGTAGAGCTCGTCGATCGACGCCTCGCCAGCGCAGAGCGTCAACGCGAAGAACCCGCAGAAGACGTTGGCCAAGGTAAAGAGGTTGGGCAGGATGAAGAAGGTCTTGCGCAGATTCATGACGACGTCGGCAGTATATCGGGTTTTGTCGCGAGGGACGTTATTATGGGAGCGGTGCTTGATTTGGGTGATGGGAGCTGTGCTTGATTGGGCGGGTGTTCGTCTCGCGGATCTCAGCGGCCGCGCGCGGAGCGCTGTCGACGCACCATCACGGCGGCGCAGGCCCAGGTGAGCAGAAAGGCCATCGCCGCGCGGCAGGCCAGCACGGAGGCGTTGCCCCAGAGCCAGCCGCCTTGCTGGAGGATCATCGCCGTGATCGCGTGCAGCACCAGGGTCGAGCAGACCAGCATGGCCGCGGCGGTCCAGGGCTTCATCGCGACACCACGGCCGATCAAAAAGGCCGCTGGGAGCAGGCTGGCGATCTTGGCGCCGTCGATCACCAGCGCCCCGACGATCAACCGCGCCGCCACCGACTCGACGCTGCGGAGCAGCTTGGCCGTCGCGATCACGAGCGGGGCGAGGGCGATGATGTCGATCAAGAAGGCGCCGACGGCAGCGCAGAACACGAGCCCTACGCCCCGGGCCAGGCCGCGCCAGCTCATCGCAGATACACGCGCTGCAGGGTCAGCCCGGCGGCGGGGGCGGTGACGCCACCGGCGGTCCGATCGCCGCTCGCCAGCAGCTCGTGGGCGCGACCCTCAGGGAGCCGACCGCGGCCGATGTCGACCAGCGTGCCGGCGATGATCCGCACCATGTTCTTGAGAAACGCCGTGCCCTCGACGTCGATCAGCAGCAGCTCGCCGCGCTGGCGCAGGCCGACGCGGTAGAGTGTACGCACGGTGGTCTCGCGCTCGCAGTCGGCGGCGCGAAAGGCCGCGAAGTCATGGCGGCCGACCAGCGCCTGGCCCGCCCGCGCCATCGCCTCGAGGTCGAGCTCCCCGAAGACATGCCAGGCCCTCCGCACGCGCTCGGTGTCGCGATGCTGCGGCCGGTAGAGCTGGTAGCGGTAGTGCTTGCCCTCGTTGTCGCGTCGAGCGTCGAAGTCGAGCGAGACGTCCTCGACGGAGCGTACGGCGATAGGCGCCGGCAGCAGCGCGTTGAGCCCCTTGAGCAGCCGATGCGAGGAGAGTGCGCTGTCGCTGTAGAAGTTGGCGACCTGCCCCTCGGCGTGGACGCCGGCGTCGGTGCGCCCGGCTCCGCGCAGGCTCACGGGGGCCTGAGTCAGCTGCGCCAGCGCGGCCTCGATGGTGCCCTGCACGGTGGGCACCCGAGGCTGCCGCTGCCAGCCGCAGTAGGTGCTGCCATCATAGGCGACCACGAGCCGCAGGTTACGAGCCGCCTGCTCTGACGGCTGGCCTCTCCGATCAGGGGGCATCGCTAGAGCGCTGACCAACGTCCCTCCCGTCGGCAGCGCTGGTCTGCGAGATCACGCCGGTTGTCGCTCGTCGGTTGCGCGCCACCAGCAGGCGTCCTCCTCGCTCCTACGCTGTGATTCCGCATCCTTCGCCTACCTCGGTCCGGCAAGGTGATCAGCCCTCTCGAGCGTCAGTCAGAACTCGATCGCCAGGCCGGCCAACCAGGTCGTGTCGCCGACGTCGAGGGTCGTCTCGGAGCCGAAGCCATCGGCGGCGAGGTGCATCATCTCGAAGAAGACGTAGCTATGGTTGATCCCGGAGTTGGCGTCGAGGCTCTTGGCCGCGTCAGGCTCGAAGAGGTCCAGCTGCACGGCGATGCCGAGGTTGAACTGCCAGCCGAAGCTGCCACCGTTGGCGTCGTTGCCCTCGATCGAGGCCACCGCGCCGTCGCCCTTGCGGATCCACCAGAAGGTGTAGTTGAGCCCAATCTTGGCGTAGGGCACAAGGGGGATACTCCAGCGCTCTGCCAGGACGTCGAAGCGGTAGACGGCCAGCACGGAGATCGGAAAGAGCGTGATGCTGGTCTCGCCGGCGACCCGCTCTCTGCTCTTCGTCGGCCCGCCGTTGCCGTCGTCGGCGAAGGGCTCGGCAGAGCGGCTGAAATAGCCCATTGTGAGGCCAACGCCGACGCTGCCGAAGCCGCGCCAGATCTGCCAGTCGGCTTCGCCGCTGATCATGATCCCGGAGCCATCGCCGAAGAGGTCTTCGTAGGGGCTGGCGCCGCCGTCGAACTCGCCGTCGATGTTGGGCGTGTAGGGTCCAAGCTTGAACTCGAACGCGAAGTTCTGCGGCGAGGAGAAATCCTTTGCCTCGACCGGGGTGTCGAAGGGGCTCTGCGCGGAGGCTGGGGTCACCAGCGCACAGACCAGCAGCGACGACGCCAGCAGCGCGAGATGGGCCGCTTTCATCGCTGCCCTCCTCGCCGAGAGCCGAGCCTGACGAGCAACGCCAGGCCGAGCAGGCTCAGGGCGAGCCACCCTGCACCCAGGGGGCCCGCCGTGGAGCAGTAGCCGCCCTCGGCCTTGCCCCCGCTTCGCTTGTAGCGCTCCCAGAGGTCCTCCGAGAGGACCGGCGTGGCCTCGCCGAGGAGGATCGGGCGGGTGGCGTTGCCGTGGAGGTCGAAGGCCACCACATAGAAGCGATACGTCACCTGGTTCTCAAGGCCGCTAATGGTGGTGCTCCCGTCGGCCTGCAAGGTCTCGGAGCAGACGTAGCTGGGATCGAGGCCTGTGATGCCGGTGTTTGCGCTACCTTCGCTCTTGGCGTGAGCATCTGCAGCGTTGCCGCCATCGCCCGCGCCGGCGTCTCCTTCTCCGTTGGAAGCGCCCCCGTCGGCGCTGGGGGGAGCGGGGGCCAGGCATCGGCCGTATCCCGGTTCGGGCGGGTGCTTCAGCCCGGGAGCCCTGGTGTTGGCGATCTCGCAGAGGATCTGGTAGCGCACGTCGGTCTGGGTGGTCGCGCCGGTGGTAAACGAGACGCGCACCAGGTTTTCGCCCCCGACGGGGTCGCCGTTGGCCTTGGGGGGTGTCGGCGGGATGCCGTCGGCGGTGAAGGTCGTCGAGAAGCTCGAGGTCCAGGTCGTGTCTTGGCCGGTGAAGACGTAGACGTTGAGCTCTCGGTCTTTGTCGCAGTTGTCGACCATCAGCGTCGCCACCGAGATGCCGTCGCTCTGGGTGGTGATCTCGATGTCCTGATCCTGCTCGGAGATCCGCCCCTCCTTCAGGATGCGGCAGGTGTCGGTGAGGATGCTGCCGTCGGTGGTGTTGAGGCAGGTCCCGGAGCCAGCGACGACGGCGAAGCGATCGGGGCTGCTTCGATCCTGGGTGATCCGCAGACGCAGTCGAATCGACTTCGCGCACTCACAGTTGGCCTTGGAGAAGTATTTGTTCTTGATGTCTTGTTCGGTGAGCAGCCGGTCGGGAGACGCGTCCGGGTCGTAGAACTCGATCGCCGAGACCGCGAACTGAGCCCAAGCGAGGCCCGGCGCGGTGACGATGGCGAGCACGACGACCGCGGCCGCGAGGCGAGGCATCGAAGGGCGGGGGCGTGTTGTCAATCGCATGAACGGGTACATGGACAAGCCGTAAGCAAGGTGTATGCCGCACTCCGCGGCGCACCAGGTGTCGCGAAGCCTAGGCAGCGCAGCACGGAACGCCGAGTCGCGCAAGCGCGCCGCGCGTGTCGTGCCATCTTGTCAAAGATAGTGCCGCTGGTGTGCCAGAGTTGCAAGAACGCCGCAGGCGCCGCGTGTTGGTCGGCTGGCAGATCAGCGGGCGAGCTCGGCGCGGAGCTGGTGAACGAGGGTCTCCAACCGTCGCAGCTGCTCGTCGTCAACCACTTCGGCGAAGCGGCAAGCGTCGTAGCAGCTCCCGAGCTGGCGCACGAGCTCGGCGCAGGGGTGGCCACGGGCGGCGAGGGCGCGCTCGAGCTCCGCGGCGGTCATCCCGGGGGGTCGCAAGACGTTGGCCTTGGCCAGCGCGGCGAGGGCGCGAGCGTAGAGCTTGCTCGCCGGGTGGCGCTGATGACGTCGTCTCCCGGGCGCCGCCTGTCTTCGTAGCCGCCAGCCGCGGCGGCGCAAGAGCAGCAGCACCCCTCCTATCCCCAGGACCACGGCGCCGACGATCAGAGGCCTGCGGTAGAGGCTGAGCAGCGAAGAGGAGTCCCGCTTCGGCTTGCCCTGTACGAAGCGCTTGATCCGGCTGAAGAGGCGGAGCTGCTTACCGATGTCGTACTCGACGACGTGGTTGAACCAGCGCAGGCGCAGCGCGTCGATCATCTGCCTGAGGGCTCCGAGGACGCCGCCGCCCTTGTCGCGAGTCTGCCCCTGCGATGGCGTGGGATCGAAGGCGATCCATCCCAGGTTTGAAAACCAGACCTCGGTCCAGGCGTGGGCGTCACCCTGGCGCACGGCCAAGTAGTTGCCAAAGCTGTTCCATTTGCCGCCGGAGAAGCCGTTGACGTGGCGTGTATGGATGCCCACGGCGCGCAGCAGGATCGCCATCGAGGAGGCGAAGTACTCGCAGTGGCCACGGCGCGTCTCGAAGAGAAACTCGTCGATCGGCTCGCGACCCTTTCGGTGTTCGAGCTCGAGCGTGTAGCGGTGCCGCGTTTGCAAGTAGCTCATCACCGCCTGGACCTTGTCGTAGACCGTCTGCTTGCCGGCGGTGATGCGGCGCGCGAGGTCGCGGACGCGAGCCGGGACCTCGCGAGGGAGCCGCAGAAAGGGCGCCATCTCGGGGCGTCGCTCTGGGGCGGCCTGACGCATCAGCTCCGGGGTGGGGCGATAGCGCTTGGAGTAGGCGATGTAGAGCGCGCCGGTGGTGCGGCGTCGGCGCGCGCGGATCTCGCCGAGGGGGCCTCGCTGTGGGGTGAAGAGTCGCCGCCGGCTGAGCTTGCGCCGCGGGACGTCGAGGGCCACCGGGCGGTCGGCGCCGAAGATCACCCGTGAGGCGAGGGGCTCGAGGTAGATCCGTTGGCGTAGCAGCGAGCGCCGCAGCCGCGCCGGATCGAGCCCTCGTCGAGGCTCGAGGGGCTGCTTCACCCCGGGGGCGTGGTCGAGCATCACGAAGAGCCCCTGGCTCGGGTACACCGGCCGCGGGCGTCCCGAGACGTAGGAGCTATGGGTCCAGCTGCCGTTGGCGTACTGGTCGTAGACCGAACCGCGCCAGAGGATCGGTACGGCTGGTGGGCTGCGTCGGGGGCTCCCCTTCGGGCCGAGGATGATCCGCATCACCACCTGCGGGTTGTCGCGGATCCGCCCGTGCTGGCCGAGCTCGACGCGCTCAGAGAAGCCTGCCATGGCCAGGCCGTGGCGCTTCTGAGTGGCGAAGAGACCAACGCCGATGCGCGGAAAGAGCATGAAGATCGTCGCCGATCCGATCAGCACCCCGATGGAGAGCAACGCGGTGCCAGCGAGAAACGTGCCGCCCACGATCCGGCGCGAGTTGAGGATCCGCGCCACCTCGACCTTCTCGCTCTGCGCGCCGTCGGCGTGCTTGAGCAGGTAGTTGTCCTCCATCTCCCGCCGCAGGTGAAAGAGGACCAGCGACCAGGTGGTGAAGACCACGTAGGCGATGAAGCAGGCGGCGTAGGCCAGCCCCGTGTTCAGCGTCGTCGCGGCGACCAGCATCAAGAAGCTGACGACGTAGATCTGCTGGTAGTCCTTGCTGCTGCGGCGGTTGAAGAGCTTGTTGATCAGCACCACCAAAAGGAAGTGCACCCCGGCGCTGATCAGCGGAGCGTCGGTGAGGACCACGCGCAGCAGCGAGCCGATGAAAAACACCAGCGTGCCGATGTTCCAGGGCAGCGTCAGGCGCTGCTGTGGGTAGCGTGGTGGCTCGGCGAACCAGCTGAGGGCGACACCGATCAGCGCCAGGATCGCCGTCAGCTCCGATGTCTCTGGCGAGAGCAGCAGGCTCCCCACGGCCGCGAGCACCATCAGATAGGAGGCGAGCTTATGCGTCAGGGAGAAGCGCATCGCTAGGCCACCCGATCGAGGTCATCGGGCGCCTCGCTGGCCGAGGCGAAGGGCGCCGCGATGTGGAGCACGTCCCTGGGCAGCGCCGGGGTCGGCACGTCGGGGCCGACGAAGGAGATCAGCGCCAGCGCCGTGAGCATCCGATCGAGGTGCGCCGGACCGCTGCCCGCAGGGAGGTCGAAGCTGCGCGAGACCAACGCCACCCGGAGGCCTCGGGCGATGAGGTGTGCGGCGTGGGAGGCCGCCTCGGACACCGCCTGTTCTTGCCGATCGTGTTGCGCCGGCGAGGGTGAGCTCGCCCCGAGGTTGTCCAAGAAGATCGTCACGCGCTGGCCCCGCGGATCCTCGTGCTCGCGGACCAGGGGGCGCCCTAGCTTCGCGCTGTTGCGCCAGGCGATGTCTCTCGGGTCGTCCCCCTGCCGGTAGTCGCGCAGCGCGTGGTATTCCCCGGCGCGTCCGAGGCGCGGGCTGCGCTGCTCGCCGGCGTCACGGTAGGTCGCGGGAAGGGCGGGCAGCGGCAGCACCTGCGGGAAGACCAAGAGCTCCTGCTCACCGCCGAGGCGCCGCGCCTTCTCGAAGAGCCCGAAGGGGAAGCGGGTGCTCACAGCAAAGCTCGTCAGGCGGTAGCGGCCGCGAGCGGTGAAGGCGTGGCGGTACGAGGTGCGCTGCGTACGGCCAGCGGGGATCTTGAGAAAGAAGCACTTCTTGTCGAGGGGACGCTCCTCGGCGGAGGGGGCGCGCGGCGCCTCGGTCAGCACGTCCTCGACCTCGATCGAGAACGACGGCAGCCGGCGCTTGGCGTTATGCAGCCTGATACCCATCAAGAAGGGGGTGTGGGCGAAGAGGCGCTGCGGGGGCTGGCGGGCCGCGACCAGCGAGCGCAGCGCGATCTCGGAGAGGACACCGCTGCCGACGATCAGCGTCAGGAGCATCCCCAGCACCAGGTAGAGCAGGTTGTTGCCGGTGTTGATCGCCGCGAAGCCGATGGCGAAGGTCAGGCCGACGAAGTACTTGCCCTCGCGGGTGAAGCGGAGCCGGCGTCGTCGAGCAGGAACGGGCGGGCCCTTGGCTCTCGAGCCTTGCTCCGCTTCGCGCTTTGCGTGGCGCTCGACCACGGCTAGAGCGGCACGGGGACGCGCTCGAGGATCTCGGCGAGGATCTGCTCGGCGTCGGCGCGCCCGCCGTCGAGGGCGCCTACCCCGCCCAGCTGCGCCGCTGGACCGGAGAGAAGCACGCGGTGGGCCAGCACCGGCATCGCCAGCTGCTTGAGGTCGTCGGGGCTGCAGTAGTCGCGCCCAGCGAGCATCGCGAAGGCCTTCGCCGCGCGATACCAGGCGATGGCACCGCGGGTGCTGACGCCGAGGGCGAGGTGGTTGCTCTGGCGCGTGCTTTCGACCACGGCCATCACGTAGTCGAGCAGCGAGGGGTCGGCGTAGATAGCATCGACCTGCTGCTGCAGCGCCACGATCTGCGAGACGGAGACCACCGGCTCGATCGCCACCACGGGATCGTCGCCGCGGCGCTCAGCGATCACCTTCCGCTCGTCTTCACCCTCGGGGTAGCCGATCTCGAGGCAGAGCAAGAAGCGGTCGAGCTGGCTCTCGGGCAGCGGATAGGTGCCGAAGTGTTCCACCGGGTTCTGAGTGGCGACGACCATGAAGGGGGCGTCGAGGGTGTGGGTCTGCGCGTCGACGGTGACCTGCCCCTCGTTGAGGGCCTCGAGCAGCGAGCTCTGGGTGCGCGGCGTCGTGCGGTTGATCTCGTCGGCGAGCACGATGTTGGCGAAGATCGGGCCAGGCTTGAACTCGAAACGCCCGGCGCTCTGGTCGTAGACCGAGATCCCGAGGATGTCGGAGGGCAGCAGGTCGGAGGTGAACTGGATCCGCTGGAAGCGCCCGCCGAGGCAGGCCGCGAGCGCGCGCGCGATGGTCGTCTTGCCGACGCCGGGGATATCCTCGATCAGCACGTGACCGCGGGCGATCAGCGCCGTGAGCAGCAGGCGCGTGATCTCCTGCTTGCCGCGGATCACCTGCGCGACGGCTCGCTCCACGCGTGTGGCGATCTCCGCCGGGGCGGGCGCTCTCTCTCGGGTGGTCTCGATCGCCTGAACGCTCACGCGCGCTCCTGATGGGGTTTCGCTGCCATTCAGTTATACCACGGACGCTCAGACCTTCACGGGGCGCAGCCGCCCGAGCGCCTTCTTTGGCCGCGCGGGCAGCATCATCACAAAGAGGTTGCCGCCCTCGTCCCGTGGCTCGATCTCGAGGCTGCCGCCGTGGAGCTCGGCGAAGGCGCGGGCGAGGGGGAGGCCGAGGCCGAGGCCCTTATGTCCAGGCTGGCGTCGGAAACCGTCGAAGAGGGTGGGGGACCGCTCATCACCGACGCCCGCTGAGCTGTCCTCCACCGAGATCTGTAGCCAGCGCTTGGGTCGATCCTCGTCGCCCTCGCTGCGCTGCAGCTTGGCGCGCAGCGTGACCGTGCCGCCCTTGCCAGCCTCGAAGGCGCAGAAGCGCAGCACATAGACCAGCGCCTCGGCGAGACGAGAGGTGTCGAGGGCGATTGGCGAGAGGCCAGCCTGCAGCTCGGTCTTGATCGTCAGGTCCTCGGGGACGCTGCGGTCGCCGAGACGCCGGAGCGCCTCGGTGACGACCTGCGTCGGCAACACGTCTTCCCGGTGCAGGGCCATCCGCCCTGCCTCGACCTTCGCCGCGTCGAGGACCTCGACGATCAGGTGCAAGAGCTCAGTGGCGTTGCGGTGAATCGTCCTCACGGCGTCGAGCTGACCGGAGGTGAGCTCGCCCTCCATGCCCCGCTCGAGCAGCTCGGCGAAGCCCAGGATCGAGTTCAGCGGGCTCTTCAGGTCGTGGCTCATGTTGGCCAAAAACTGCGTCTTGACCTGGTCGGTCTCGAGGATCTGCTCCACCGCCACGTAGTTTCCGACGTTGATCTCGGCGATGCGCGCGAGGAGCTGGTTCACGGCGCCAGCCAGCGCCTGGAGCTCCGAGAGCTGGGGAGCCTCCGGCAGCAGCGGCCTCGCCGGCGCCTGGTCGGCCTCCTCGGGGCGGTCGAGGAGGCTCGAGATGCGCGCCGTGACCAGCCGCACGTCGCGGCCGATGCTGCGCCCGAGGTCGAGGCCTAGGAGCAGGGCCAAGCCCACCACGCCGAGCAGCAGCGGCGCGATGAAGCTCGCGTTGCCGTATCGACGAGAGGGCAACCGAAGCCGCAGCCAGCGCCCGTCGGGGAGCTTGGCGGCGGTCGCGGCGGGGGCGTCACCGAGCTCCACGGTCGCGAGGGAGGCTGGCACTGACGCCATCGCCTGGAGGTGCGCGTCGGCGGAGCTGTGGCGGGCGCCGTGGGCCAGCACGTCGGCGAGCAGCTGTCCCCGCCGTCGCGCGCCCGCTTCACCCTGCTGCTGGGTGCGCCCAAAGTATGTCACCAGCGGCGGCACCGTGGTCGCCAGGGCGACGGTGAGCAGCGCGAAGGCGACCTTCCAGCCCACGGCGAGGCGCAGCCCTGGGGGCAGCTGCTCGCGGCCCAGCGCGGCGATCAGCGGGTAGGTCCAGCTGCGGGCGAGGATGAAGCCCAAGGAGACGAGCAGCAGGCCGATGGTCATCGTGGCGCCGACGAGGCCGATCGCCGTGGTGAAGGCCAGGTCGTTGAGTGAGACGTCGACGGCGAGCTTGACCAGGCTCGCCACGAACAGCGCCGCGAGGCCCACAAGCGAAAAGAGCGCCGGGAAGCGCAGCGTGGAGCGCAGCAGCTGTGGCGCGAGGCTCCCGATGTAGAGCGGGCGTAGCAGCAGCGTGGCGACGGCGCCGAGGAGCCCCAGCGCGCCGCCAAAGCAGGCCAGCCCTGTCCAGAGCTGTCGGCTCACGCCGGCGTCGTCGAGCCCAACGGCCCAGCGAGCCAGCAGCAGATCGCCCAGCAGCAGCGCGAGCAGGTAGAGGCAGAGCGTGGCCAATAAGCGCGAGAGGAGTCGGGTGATGGGACGGCGAGCTCTCTGAGGTCTCGAAAGCGGCCGGCAGTGCTGTGCCCGGCGACGGGAGGACCGTGTGGGGGGGCTCTCGACGCTCATGTGTTGGGCTCCGGTCCGACGATCGGGAGCCTCACGGTGAAGGTGGACCCCTCGCCAACGGTGCTCTCGACCTCGATCGAGCCCCCATGAAGCTCGGCCAAGCGTTTGCTGATCGCCAGCCCGAGGCCGGTGCCAGCGCGCCGCGCCTGCATGCCGCCAGCCTGACGGTACTCCTCGAAGATCAGCTGGAGGTCGACCGAGCTGATGCCCGGCCCGGTGTCCTCGATCTGGATCTCGACATGCTCCTCGCCGGCGCGCCGCGCTCGCAGCCAGACCTGCCCGCGGCGGGTGAACTTCACCGCGTTGGTCAGGAGGTTCTGCACGATCTGCAGCAGGCGACCGCCGTCGGCGCGCAGCGTTGGCAGGTCGTCATCGATCTCGGCAAGGAGCGCGAGCTTGTTCGCGGCTCGCCCGCTGCGCAAGATCGCCTCCTGCTGATCGAAGGCCTGCTGGCAGAGCGTAGGGAGGTCGACCTCCTCGAGCATCAGGTTGAGCTTGCCCGTCTCCATCACCGACATGTCTAGGACGTCGTTGATCAGCGAGAGCAGCTGTTTGGCTCCCTTGTCGATGACCTCCAGGTCTTCGCGCTGCGGGGCGGTGAGCTCGCCTTCGATGCCCTCGAGGAGCAGCTGGGCGTAGCCGCAGAGGCTGTTGAGAGGCGTTCGCAGCTCGTGGCTGACGTCGGCGATGAACTGGTTTTTGATCCGCTCGGCCTCGCGGGCCCGCTCGAGCGAGTCGGCGTAGGTGCCCATGTCGGTGGCCAGCCGGCTGCGCAGCTGGCCGACGGCCGCAACGAGTTCGCCCACCTCATCGAGGGAGGCCACCGGGACGGCGCGCCCGAGGTCGACCCGATCGGCCGCGGCCATCGTTCGGAGCTGAAACGTGACGGAATCGAGATCGCGGGCGAAGTCTCGCCCGACGAGCAGCCCGAGGAGCGCCGCCAGCAGCAGCAGCCCACCGCCGAGGAGGGCTGAGCCGCTGCCGGTCTGAGGGGCGCTGGGGTGACCGAGCACCGCGAGGCTTCGGCGCGGGTCGAGAGACCACATCATGCAGGGCCAGGGCGTTTCGCCCACCGTGCAGACCCCATGACGCGACCGCGTCAGAGTCTTGCCTCGGAGAGATGGCCTCGCCGCATGGGTCACCGTCCCGCCGGAGGCCGCCGTCTCGCCGGGGGCCACCGTCTCGCCGGAGGCCGCCGTCTCGTCGGAGGTCACCGTCTCGCCGGAGGCCACCGTCTCGCCGGAGGCCGCCGTCTCGTCGGAGGTCACCGTCTCGCCGGAGGCCGCCGTCTCGTCGGAGGTCACCGTCTCGCCGGAGGCCGCCGTCTCGTCGGAGGTCACCGTCTCGCCGGAGGCCACGATGGCGATCGTTGCGTCAGCCGAAGAACCTGGAAATGCTTGAAAATAGGCAGCTAGCCCGCTCGGCGGGAGACCGCGCAGGTGAGCCCTGACCACCTGGCCGAGGGCCGCGAGCTGAGCGCCACGCTGGTCGTGGTCTATTTGGCGCAGCTGGCTGCGGATGTGGAGCGCGCCGAGGGTCAACCCGACACCCGCGACCGAAAGGGTCGCCAAGAAGAGCGCCCGTCGCAGCGCGATCGCGCCCCACCAGCGCCAAGGGGCAACGCCCTTGCTCGCTGGCGCGACGTGACCGTCGGCGGACCGCGGCAGCCCGAGGTGGCCGAGCAGGCGGGTCACCTCGCCCATCAGCATCGGGCGTAGCAGCGTGTGCAGCAACGAGGCGACGGCGACGGTCAGCGCGGGCCCGCCGATCAGCAGCACCCCGGGGCGTCGCGCGAGCAGGGTGTCGGAGACCAGCCAGGCTACGAGCGGCAAGCCCAAGCCGCCCACCACGGCGAAGCCGGTCACGATCTGCGTTGGCAGGTAGACCAGCCCGAGGGGGCGCTCCTGACGCTCGAGGGCGCGGTAGCACAGGCGGAAGACGATCAGCGCGGCGAGGCCGGCGGGCAGCGCGGCGAAGAGGCGCTCCCAGGCTGTCGGACCCGCCGAGCGCGCGGCGAGGGCGGGGAGGCCGAGGGCATAGAGCACGCCCAGCGCCCCGGTGCAGACGCTTACACAGGCGACGACCTTGAGCCACAGGCGCTCTGTGCTCACCCGGCCCCGTCGACGGGGGCCGTTGGTGGTTTCACCAACGGTCAAGCACACCTCTCTCGGTTACCACCTCGTTTACCTAGCGTCGCGACGAATACGGCGACGTACTAGTTTGCGCGCGCTAGCTGGTATACTCTACCAGCAACCAAAGGGTTTGCTTGTGAGCGGCCGCCTGGCGACGCCGCGGGCGGCCCATGCACCGACACGGATCGACATCAATCAGCCGAAGCCGATGTGTCATCGGGAAGGTATCGCCGACCAGGCTCGTTTTCGATCCCAAAGAAGCCACGCCAACGAAGACGAGCGAGTGACGCACCCGGCACGAGACGGAGGATACGCATGAAACGACGGGGGCTAATAAGCCTAGCGATGGTGGGAGCGGTCGCGCTGGCGCTCCTTGGCTGCTCGGACGACAGCCAGACCGCCGACGCCGGCATGGACTTCCGGAGGGATGCCCCTTGGGAGATGAGCGCCGACATGCCGCCGGGGGCTTGCGCGCTGAAGATCGCGCGCATTAACAGCAAGGATGTTAGTGAGATCAAAAAGATTTCGGCGGCTGACGACCAGAACACGGCGACGGCCAACGTGATCGATCTCGACATCGAGGTCACCGGCACCAACCTCTCGGACGGCGCCACCCTGACGTTGAAGGTCAGCAAGGTCAGCGATCTGACCGAGTTGGCCACCAGTGGCATGGCGACCTTCGCCGGGGTGCCGGTGCCGGTCGCCGGCCAGAGCACCAAGCTGACGTTTCGCGCCGAGGCGACAGGCTGCACCGCTGGGGTGTTCGTCGTCGACTTCGAGTCGCCGCCGACCTGCGTGTTCATCGCGCCGATGGATGGGGCGACGCTGGGTGCGGCACAGGACGCCGACCTCAGCACCCCAGGCTTCCAGTATGCCATCGAAGTCCAGACGCAGAACGCAGAGGGTGGGACGCTCGGGTTGAACCTCGCCGGTTCGTCGATCCACACCGAAGATCCGATCGCCAGCGGTGGCCGGGTCACCCACACGACGAACCTGCAGCCGGGAGAAAACAAGCTCGAGGCCGAGGTCGAGCGCGACGGCGTCAAGACGACCTGTGCGGCCACCGTGACGGTGAGCACCTCGTTACCAACCTGCACGATCACGCTCACGCCACAGGCCGTGCCGCTGATTGGCTCGGCGGTAGGGCAGGGGCTCGGCGTTGCCCAAGACGCCCAAGCCTCCACGCCGACCATCGAGAACAACATCATCGTCAAGACCGTCGCCGGTGCCGAGGTCTCGCTGTTGAAAGATGGCCAGTTTACACGCCAAGTTACGGCAGACGGTAACGGTGACGCTCGCTTCGATCTCGAAGAGCTGCAAGACGGTGTGCGGACGATCAGCGCGACCTGCGTCGCCCAGCCGAGCGGCAACGACAACCAAGCCACCCCGGTGGTGGTTACCGTGGACTCGGTGGCGCCTGCCGCCGCGAACAGCTTCACCTGCACGGTCAGCGAAAACCGCAGGCGCAAGGTGAAGTGTACGTGGACGTCCGCGGGGCCCGCCGACATCGTGCAGTACCGCGTGCGCTACAGCACCACGGCCCCGATCACCGACGCGACCTGGGCCGCCGCCTCGGCGACGGAGATCATCGCGCCCCCCTTCCCGAACAACACGTCGCAGTCGGTGACCTTCCCGCCAAGCGGTGGCCCGGAGCTGGTGCTCGGCACCACCTATTACTTCGCGGTCCGCGGCGTGGACAAGGTCGAGAACCTCTCGGCGATAGCCACGAAAGATGACGTCAAGGTCGACTTCAACTCCAACACCCTGGTTGGGATCCCCCAGCCCAACCCCGGGCCCGCCAACTGGGGCGCGGTGATGGTCACCGGTGACTTCGACTGCGATGGCTTCACCGATCTCGCTGTCGGCGACCAGGCGGCGACGGGCAACAAGGGCCGCGTGGCGATCTACACCGGCTCCCAGACGGGCTTCCTCTCCACCCCGACGAAGCTCATCTCCGGCACCGTGGCCGCGGGGCGCTTTGGCGCCGGTCTGGCCGCGCTGGAGAGCTTCAAGGGTACGGCCGGCTGCAACGATCTGGCCGTGGTGGCGTCCCACGACAACACCTCCGCCGCGCGGGTCTTCGTTTACTTCGGCCGCGCCAACTTCTTCGACCGCGACGACCTCACGGTCGGCAACGGCGCGGAGCTGGTGCTCTCGCTGCCGGCGGCTGCCGGCGCGGGCGAGAAGCTCGGCGAGACCATTACCAACGCCGGCGATCTCAACGGCGACGGCTACAGCGATCTGGCGATCAGCTACCGCGACACGGGCAGCGCCGACACGGCGGCCGTGGTGGTGGTCTACGGCGACAGCACGATCCCGCTGATGGCTAGTGGGCTCACGCCCACCGCCGTGACCATCGACGTCACCACGCCAGCGGGCTTCGGCACGCTCATCAGCGGTGGCAAGGCCAGCGAGAGCTTCGGCCTGGTGCTCGGCGGTGGCGCGTCGCTCGACGGCGACGCCTACTCCGAGCTGCTGATCGGCGCGCCGAAGGCCGGCAAGGGCGCCGTCTACGTGGTCAAGGGCGCCGCTGGCGGCGCTGGCACCACCGATGTGCCGCTGACCGACGCTCGTGTGAGCAAGATCGGCGGCGGGACGAGCAACTTCTCCTTCGGTGACTCCATCGCCTACGTTGGTGACATGGATGGCGACGGCTCCCCCGAGTTCGCTGTGGCCGACTCTTCGGCGGGGGCCGGCGGGGCTGGCATGGTCTACGTGTTTAACCTCAAGGGCGCCACGCCCCCAGCCTCCCCAACCGACGCCGTCTTCGAGGTGACCAACGACATCACCGGCGCGGCCGGCGACGCCTTCGGCTCGAGTATCGCCGCCGGCGACATGGTCGGCGTCAAGGGTGGCGACATCAACAACGACGGCAAGGCCGATCTCGTGGTCGGCGCCACCGCCGCGGGCACCAGCCCAGTCGGCGCGATCTACATCTTCTATGGCAAGGCCACCCTGGCCAACGTAGGCAGCAAGGACGCCGACTTCGTGTTCAACGCGCCGGCCGACGCCACCTCCTATGGCGCCACCGTCGTGTTCGGCAAAGACTTCAACAGCAACAGCGGCGCGGGCTTCAACGACATCGCCGTCGGCGATCCCCTCTTCGCCAAGAGCACCCCGGCGCAGACCGTCGGCCGCATCTCCTACTACTATTAGCAGCCTGTTGATCGAGCCCTCCCGTCGCGACGCTTGCCTGTCGCGACGCTTGTCCTTCAAAACCCCGGCCGCGCCCTGAAGGTCCAGGGCAAGCGCGCCGGCCTTTGGAGCACGCTGTCGACGATGAAGCTTGCGCTCGACACTCCGACCGATCAGCCGATCCTCGGCGCGGTTCTCTGATGCGGCCCGCGCGGTTGCTCGCGCTGGCGCTGGGGCTGCTTGTGGCGGCCCCCAATGACGCGCCCGCCAAGGCCCCATCTGGGGTGTCGCTACCTCGCCTCGTGCTCGAGCGCTTTCGCCTGACCAACGGTCTCGAGGTCGTGCTGCATCCAGACCCTCAGGCGACGCAGGTCGTCGTCAATGTGCTCTATCGGGTTGGGTCGGCGAGCGAGCCTCCTGGGCGAAGCGGGCTGGCGCATCTCTTCGAGCACCTGATGTTCATGGGCACCCAGCGCGTCCCGCATAAGCAGATCGACGTGATCATGGAGCGCGCTGGTGGCTGGAACAACGCCTACACCAATGAAGACAGCACCGTGTACTACGACGTGGGGCCGACCGCCTTGCTCGAGACGATGCTCTGGATCGAGGCCGATCGGATGGCCACGCTGCCTCGCGCGATGACCGCTCGCAAGCTGGCGCTGCAGCTCAAGGTCGTGCTCGAGGAGCGGCGCCAGAACTATGTCGACGCCCCCTACGGCGTCGTGGGGCTGCTCCTACCCGCGCTCTCTTTCGCCAAGGGGCATCCCTATAGCTGGCCCGTGATCGGCGCCGAGGCGGATCTGCGCGCGGTGCGCGTGCCTGAGCTGCGAGCCTTCTTTGAGCGCCACTACTCGCCGAAGAACGCCTCGCTGGTGATCGCGGGGGGCTTCGACCCGGCGCGGACGCGGAAGCTCGTGCGTCGCTACTTTGGCTGGATCCCGGCCGCCGCTGCTCCCGCCGCTCCTCGCGTGCCGTCGGGCGTCGGCATCCCGCCGGCCTCGGCGCGGCGTCGAGTCGTGCGCGATAGCGTGCACCTGGCGCGACTGACGCTGACCTGGCCCTCGCCGGCGGCCTATCAGCGCGGTGACGCCGCCGCCGAGCTGCTAGCGGTGATCCTCGCCACCGGCAAGCGCTCGAGGCTGCACCAGGCGTTGGTCATCGACCGCCAGCTGGCTGCTGACGTCAGCGCTTACCAGGACGGGCGGCGTCTCGGCGGCCAGCTGGTGGTCGAGGTCACGTTGCGGGCGGGCGCCTCACGGAAGCAGGTCGAGCGGACGATCGCGCGGGTGCTGGCGAAGCTCGTGGCTCGCGGGCCCAGCGAGGCTGAGCTCGCCCGCGCGCAAAATCGCCTCGAGACCGCCTCGGTGGTGCGCCTGCAGCGGATCCGTCACCGCGCCGATCTGATCAACCAGTATCTGGCCTTCACCGGGCGGCCGGATTACCTCGAGCGCGACCTGGCTCGCTATCGTCGCGCCACCTCCGCGCAGCTGAAGCGCTGGGCCGCCAAGCTGCTCGTGCCGGGAAAGCGCGCCACACTCTGGGTGTTGCCTCGCGGCAAGGCGTCCAAGACGCCCAAGACGCCCAGGCCCAAGACGCCCACGCCCAAGACGCCCACGCCCAAGACGCCCAAGACCACGCGTGCTGGCCTGCGTGTGCCGAAGCTGATGGACACCCGGCCGGCGCTCGGCAAGCTGCGCCGCCCCAAGCTGCCGCGAGTCGAGCAAGCGACGCTGAAGAACGGCATCCCGGTCTATCTGCTGCGCAAGCACGATCTGCCGCTCTTGCAGCTGCGCGTCCAGCTCCGCGCTGGGCTAGCGGAAGACCCGCCACGCCGCCCGGGCACGGCCTATCTCACCGCGGCGCTGCTCGACGAAGGCGCGGGGCGGCGCGGCACCCTCGCGCTCGCGGCGGCGCTCGACGAGCTCGGGGCGCGCCTGCAGACGGGCTGCAGCTACGGCAACAGCCGCGTTACCTTGCGCTTACTCTCGCGTCACCTCCGCCGCGGGGTCTCGCTGCTGGCGGATGTCGTGCGCCGTCCTCGCTTCGCCCCGAAGGACGTGCGGCGTGTCCGGGGACAGCTCGCCGCCTGGTCGCGGCAGCGGCGCGCCGACGGGTTGGCGCTCGCCGACATCGCTCTATCAGCGAGCGTGCACCAGGGCTACGTCTACGGGCGTCCTCGGCTGCCGACCCCCGCTGAGCTGAGGCCGCTCCGTCGCGCCGATCTGCAGCGCTTTCATCGACGCTACTATCGGGCAGAGCGGGCCACGATTCTCGTCACCGGGGATGTGCGGATGCGACGTCTGCTGCCGCTGCTGGAGCGGGCCTTCGGTCGCTGGACGCCTCGTGGCCCGCGGGTCGAGGCGCGCCGACCCGCGGTCCTCCGCCCAGCGCCGGTGAAGACCAAGCGGCGGCCGCTGGTGTTGGTGCCCGTGCCAGGGGCGACGCAGTCGGTGCTGCGGGTCGGCGAGCTGGCGCCCGGCCGTAGAAGCTCTGACGTCCCCGCGCTGCGTCTGCTCGCTCTGGTGCTCGGTGGCAGCTTCACGAGCAGGTTGAACCAGAACCTGCGCGAGAAGCATGGCTTCACCTATGGCGCTCGCGCTGGGTTCGTGCTGCGTCAGCGGCGGGGGCTCTTGCGCATCTCCACCTCCGTGGCGGCGACGCAGACGCGACGCTCCCTCGAGCAGATCCTCGCCGAGGTGGAGCGTCTCCGGCGGGAGCCGGTCAGCGCCGCCGAGCTGGCGAAGGCGCAACGACTCCTCGTCGAAGAGCGCGGCGCGCGCTCCCAGACGGTGGGGGGCTTGATGTCGATCGCCGACAACCTCGCTCGCTTCTCACTGTCGCCGGCTTCCGAGTCCCGGCTGATCGACGCCGTGCTGCGCCTCGACGCCAAGACGCTGCGGGCGACGGCGTTGCGCTATCTCCATCCCAAGCGCCTCACGCTGGTCGTCGCCGGGGCGATCAAGCGGCTGCGCAAGGAGCTGGAGCGGCGCTTCGGCCCAGCGTATGTTAGCGGCCCTGATGGGTTGTGAAGGCGCCGCCGGACATCAGCGGGGGAGCTTGGGGAGGGCGAAGGCGGGCGCGTAGTGGGCGGAAGCCGCTAGCGCTAGAGCGCTCTTGCGTTTGGGCGGCGTTTGCTTGTCTTGGGCCTGCCGCTGGTCGCCTTCGAGCTTGCGCGGCGGCTTGGGCGCCTCTCCGCGCCGGCGCAGCACGGGATCGAGCCGATACATTCGCTCCAGGCGAGCCTTGGCGGCGCAGCCCGCGGCGCAGCCGACGGGGCAGGCGGCGAGCACGTTGATGATGAAGCTGACAATAAGCATCATGCCCATCACCACGGCCGTGTAGCCGATGGCCTTGGCCTTGGGGGTGTTGTTGAGCTTGGGCAAGCCCACCACCATCAAGAAGCAGCCGTAACCGAAGGCCACAAGGATCAACAGACCGCTGAGGACGGGGACCGGGATCAGCCCGAGGACGCCGGCCAGCCACATCGGCGTCAGCGCGCCGAAGGCCAGCTTGCGGGCGACGTCGCCGTCCTTCTGCGCCTCGAAGACGCCAGCGAAGGCGTCGATCAGCACGGCCATCAGCAGCCAGACGCCGACGCTCCCGACGACGCTGAGGAGCGCAGCGAACAGCAGCCCGGCGATCATGGCGCTGGGCGCTAGGCCGATGGCCGTACGTAGCCGGACCAGGTTGCCCAGCAGCCCGAAGACCGCCGAGGCGCCGGCCAGGAGCAGCACCGTCGGCAGCAAGAGCTCACCGACGCCGCCCTCCAGCGTCCTCACGGCGCTCCAATAGTCCGAGGGGTTCTTGAAGAGCAGCGGGATCCGGCCGAAGAGCTTGCTGATGGAGTCCTGCTCCAGGGGCCCGTGATCGAGCGGCGCAGCCGTCGCCTGAGCCCCCCCGGCCGCAGGTGAAGGCACGGAGGACGCTCCGCCTCGCGGGGTCGCCTCTTGAGCCACGGTGGCCGCCATCGCAGGATCGGCGATGTGGTGGGAGCCGCCCATCTCCGGGGCCGTTTGGGGCGCCTGTCGAGCCTGTGAAGCGGGCGTGGTTTGCTGCAGAGGTGGCTGCTGCTGGCCCGCTGGACCTGGCGTCGGTGGCGCCGCCGCCTGACCTTGCATCGCCAAGAGGGCCTCGGCGAAGGGGGGATGGGCTCCTAGGGCGACCCAGTCGGTGCCACCCTCCTGGCAGATCCACGCCGCCGAGAGCTGCCCAGCCTGGATCCACTGCACGATCGTCGCGTCATCGTAGGGGCCGCTGTTCTGTCCCTCGATGTTCAAGTACCAGCGCATCGAATACTCTCCTTGAACTCTTCGGCACTATACCTCTCCCTTTTGCCTAGGAGCACCCCACACATGCCCGTCGCCGGGCACAGCGCTTTCGGCGCTCTCTAGGCCTCAGAGCGTTCGCCGTCCCACCCGTATGGCTCATGTCTTCGGCTACGAAATCGGCTCGGCAGCTCAGCACCGGTTTACCACGCACCGATCGAGCAGGCTCTCGAACCGGCCCCTTCAAGCCAGCGACGTGGAGCTTGTCTCGTCTTCACCCCTCTGCGAGGATGGCGTACTCGACTTCGGCGACGTTCAAGGAGTAGCCATGCGGGTGAGGTGCTGGGCGACCGGTCGGTGTAGGTATGGGCGTTCGTGTCTGGGGTTGGCGCTGGTCGCGAGCCTGCTCTGGGGCGGCGTGGCGGAGGCGGGCGGGTTCACCATCCCCTTGGTCGGCGGTCGGATGGCTGGTCGGATGGCTTTTGTTGGCTACCCCGACGACACGTCGGCGATGTTTCACAACCCCGCCGGCCTCGTGTTGATCCAGGGGTACCGCGCCGATCTCAGCGTGCTCGGGATCTACAGCGGCACGAACTACCAGCGTTACACCGGGACCTACCTGGCTCGTGACGCCGCCACGGGGATCTCCAAGACCGTCGGTGATCAACCCCTCGCTCCCGGGGTCAGCCCTGACCCACCGCTCGGGGTGCTGCCCAACGGCGGCTTCGCTGGCAGCTTTGGGCTGAAGGGCTGGGCCTTTGGCTTCGGCGTCTACTCGCCACATAACGCCACGGGCAACTTCCCCGTCGACGGCGCCCAACGTTACCAGGTGATCAAGGGCACCATCGCCACGCTCTACATGATGCCGACGGTGGCCTGGCGGCCGCTGCCGTGGCTGGCGATCGGCGCACAGATCGGGCCGACCTTCGCCACCATCGGCTACACCCGAGCGCAGATGATCCTCGGAGCCACCGACGACGCAGAGCTCGAGCTCGACGCCTCGGCCTGGTCCTTCGCTTGGGGCGTTGGGGTTCTCATCCAGCCGATCGCGCCGCTCTCGATCGGCGTCTCCTACTCGAGCCAGACCAGCTTCACCTTCAAGGGCGACATCACGCTGCGCAAGTTGCCTGTCGGCAGCGTCGCTGGAGACGCCAACGCGACCTCCACGACCAGCCGCGGCAAGGCCGAGTTCGACTTCCCGCGCATCCTTCGGGTTGGCGTCAACTGGCGCTTCTCCAAGGCCTTCGACGTCGGCTTCGACTTCCAGTGGCAGAACTACCAGGTCTACGACGCGATCAACCTCTCTCTCGACTCACCGCTGCGGCTCAGCCTCCTGGGTCAGAGCGTCGAGATCAGCGACGTCAAAGAGCCCAAAGACTCCACCGACTCGATCTCGCTCGCCCTCGGCGGGCGCTATTCGCCCTTCGAGCGTCTCGACCTGCGCGCCGGGATCCTCTACGACAGCTCGCCCTACCCAGACGAGACCTACACGATCCTCAACCCCGATCACGACAAGGCGGGCTTCGCCCTGGGCGCGACCTACACCTTCTCCTTCGGCCTCGAGCTGACGCTGGCCTATGTGCACCTCTTCTACTTCGACCGCACGATCACCGAGACCAAGGTCTGCCAGACCCTGCCCCTCGGCGGACTGACCGCCTGCCTACCAGACACCCAAGCTGGCGGTGAGATCCACGGCAAGCAAGTCATCGTTTTCGGGTTGCAGACGAGCTACCTCTTCTGATCTCCCACCGCCCAGCACCCGCTCCATTGCCAGGCGCCGCGCCCTGTCGTAGAAACGAGCCAGGGGCGAAACAGGTTCGCCTCGAGTCACGTTGTGGAGGTAGCGACGATGGACCTGATTTTCCTGGGGCCTCCTGGGGCGGGCAAGGGCACACAAGCACAGGCGATCATTGAGAAGTACGGCATCCCGCAGATCTCGACCGGCGATATCATCCGGGCGACCATGCGCAGCGACTCGCCCCTCGGGGGTGAGCTCCGCAGCTACACCGACGCGGGGAAGCTCGTGCCCGACGAGCTTGTCAACAAGATGGTCGAGGAGCGTCTTGGGCAGCCCGACTGCGAGAAGGGCTTCTTGCTCGATGGCTATCCGCGGACTGTGCAGCAGGCCGAGACCCTCGACGGGATGCTCGCGGCTCGGGAGCGCAAGCTGAACCACGTGCTCTTCCTCGAGGTTGATGACAGCCTACTGGTCAAGCGCATCACCGGCCGCCGCTCCGATCCGGAGACCGGCCGGGTCTACCACCTCGAGTTCGACCCACCGCCTGCAGACGTCGCCGAGCGGCTGATCCACCGCGCCGATGACACCGAGGAGGTCTTCGGCAAGCGCCTGGCGGAGTACCGGGAGAAGACCGCGCCGCTGGTGCCCTACTATGAGAAGGCGTCGCTCTTGCGCCGCATCGAGGGCAAGGGCTCGATCGACGAGATCCGCGCGCGCCTCTTCGCCGTCCTCGAGGGCTGATCGTCCACCTCTCTCGATCTACCGCGTGAGTGCGATTCTGGCTGCGATCTCTGGGCCAATCTCAGGTAGACTTCCGCGGTGGCGTTCACCTTCGATGTCTACCTGCTGGGGCCTGCGAGTGGCGTGACGCGCGAGCAGCTGCTCGCGGGTCTGAAGCAGCTCTTCGGCCCGCTGCCAGAGGAGCTCTTACAAAACATCGGGAGACAGCCGCTGCGAGTGAAGGCAGCGGTAGATCTCGACATCGGTCAGCGCTTCATCGACAGCCTCAAGGCGTGCGGGGGGCAGGTCGAGATGGTCCGCGCCGGCGCGCCAGCGCCGGGTGAGAAGCTTCAGGCCTCTGGGCAGGTCGGCTCCTACGCCGGCGGACGTGGTCAGCGGGTGGTGCATCGTGGTGTAGCGCGTCGTGCGCCCGTGCCCACCGGGCCGCAGCCGCCCGCCGACCTCGCGCCTCCTCCGAGGCAGCCCTCCGCTAGCGTGCCGGAGGTCTTGCCGCCCAGGACACAGCCGAGACACGCGGCTGTGAGCGCCAACCCGCTCGGCTATGGAGCGACCCCCGATCCAGGTGCGACCAACCCTATCTCTCCGAGCGGCTCCGGCCCCATCGCTTCGATGCCGACGGGGCCGGCCTTCGCGGCGGAGGTGCCAGCCTTCCCCACACCAAATCCCACCTTTGGCGAGACGGAGGGCGAAGGCTACGCCGAGCCGTACGGGTTGATACCGGCGTTCGCGGGCGTGGTCGAGCATGGGGCGTTGGAGCAGCTCGAGGAGGAGGTGCTCGAGGTCCCCGATGTGGTCGTCGAGCTCGAGCCGATTCATCCCAACCACCCGCTGCGCAGCCCAGAGCACCTCGCGGCGATGCACCCCTTGACCAACCTCGCGTCGGTCGCTACGCCCTTCTCTCCTGAGCTCTCCCTTGGCGTGCTGGGCGCGGGCCTCGACCCAGCGGTCGGTCAGTACATCGCCAAGCAGCTCCACCTCACCGAGCCAATCGAGCTCTATTTCACAGAGCCGAGTGAGAGCCCGGTGCAGGGCGTCGCGGGTCTCGTGATCACCGCTCGCTCCATCGCCTGGCGTGAGGCGAAGGTCCCGCTCTCACGCTTGGAGACGGTGGGGATCCAAGCCAACCTGGAGGGCGTCCTCTATCTGGAGCTGGGAGCCGCGGGTGAGCTCTTCGAGCTCCCACTCCTCGAGCCGCTGCCGACTCTGATCCTCGGTGAGACGCTGGCTCGCATCTCGCCCCGGCGTCAGCTCTGGGTTGGGCCCCGGGCGAGCCGCGCGCTGCGCGCCGCGCTGACGCCGATGCTCAGCCGCTACACTCGCACGGCGCTGAGCCGCAACGACGGTGGGGATTCCGCGCGGAAGGCGATCCGGATGGTGCGCTACTACTACGATATGGTGCAGCGCCTCCACACCCATTGGGAGAAGGCGCCCTGCGCGCGCTGGGGGAGCCCGAAGCAGGTGCCGATGAGCGAGATCACGGCGATCGTCTCGGCGCCGGAGTTTCTCGAGGTGCGGGATCGGCTCCGCGGCGAGCAGGACGTGCTGATCCGCGAGATGCTCGTTGGGGCACAGCAGGTGCTGAAGGGAGACGAGGGTGTCCTCGCGATCTTCGAGTTCCGCGACGATCGCTGGGCGCCGCCGGCAAACCTCGACGAGCAGGAGCGAGGCGCCTTCATGCTGCTCCGCTATGGCCTCCCGAACGCGAAGGTGCTGCGCAACGCCTCTCGGGACGCCTTTTTGCTGGGCACCCACGGGGTCCTGACCGACCAACGCTTGATCTTCGTGCGCCCCGGCGGCAAGAGCGCGGCGATGGAAACGAGCTTGGGAAAGATCGAGGACATCGTCGTGCAGGAGGGGCTCGCTCCACGCCTGCACATCAAATACCTTGATAGTTTCGATCGTCGGCATGTGCTCCGCTACTGCTGCTCGGGAAACTACCTCTGGCCCGTGCCCGGTACGCCCCTCGAGCACGTGCAGCGCCTCGCGGCGCGGATCCTCGAGGCGCAGGAGCGCTTCTGGGAGCTGCAACAGCCGTCGGTGAACGAGGCGGCACGCTTGCCCCCACCGCCAGAGTGGCTTGGTGAGGCCTTGGCTCATACGCCTCGCAGTCGTGCAGCGCGTCTCTCCGCCGCTGTGCTCGCGCTGCTGCGCGATCCATCCACCCCGCGAGAGGTGCGACGGCTCGCCACCATCGGGCAGAGCATTCAGGTCTCGGCGCTCCGCGGCCTCCGCGAGCGCGCCGCCGCCCATAAGGTTCCGCTCGCCGGCCTCGGCGAGCGCGTGCTCTTTCTGCCCGGGGAGCTCTTCGATCGCCTCGACGACGGCATCCTCGTCGCCGAGGAGGGCGTGATCGTCGCGGGCTTCGGCGCCGGGCGTATGGGGTGGCACGAGCTGCTCCGCATCGAGACAGTCGTCGAAGGGTCTTGGACCGCTGCGCTCTTCGGAGGCGCCCGTGAGGACGTCGGTATCCGCAGTCGAGACAATGAGCTGGTGCTCTGGCTGGGCACTCTCGTCTCCGCGCTGGTTCACGCCGCCCAAGTCTGAGCCTGCTGCCCGCCCTTGGTCGTGGGTGTCGAACTCGGCGCCCGCCTAGAGGAGAGATGTCGTGGACGAGATGAACTATCAACGGAAACGTCGGCCGACCCTCTGGCAGACCCCCTTCGTCACCCAGGACAGCGAGGGCGCGAAGCACGCCTTCGTGCGCCACGTGCAGGCATCACTCGGCCGTGACGAGTTCTCAGCCAGCGCCTGGGATCGCTACCAGGCGCTCTGTCTTTCGGTGCGGGAACACCTGATCAGCCGCTGGATCCACACCCAGCAGACCTATTATCACAATAAGGCGCGGCGCGTTTATTACCTCTCGATGGAGTTTCTCCTCGGTAGGGCCCTGCGCAACGCGTTGCTCAACCTGGGCATCTACGAGACCTACCAACGGGCGTTGCGCGACCTCGGCCTCGACTTCGACGAGCTCGAGGAGGAGGGCGTGGAGCCAGGCCTGGGTAACGGCGGCCTTGGGCGCCTTGCGGCCTGCTTCCTGGACTCCATGGCGACGCTGGGGCTTCCGGCCTACGGCTTTGGGCTCCGCTACGACTACGGGATCTTCCGTCAACGCTTCGTCGAAGGACGACAGGTCGAGGAGCCCGACGACTGGCTGCGCTTGCCCAACCCCTGGGAGATTCCTCGGCCAGAGACGCGGGTTCGGGTCAAGTTCGGTGGCCGGGTTCAGGTCTACGCCGACACCGACGGCCGCCTACGTCATAGCTGGGTCGACACCGAGGACGTCGAGGCGATGGCCTACGACACGCCGGTGCCGGGCTTCGGCAACAACACGGTGAACACGCTGCGCCTCTGGGGCGCTCGGGGCACGGAGAACTTTGACTTCGGTGACTTCAACGTCGGCGACTACGTCGGCGCCGTCGAACATAAGGTGCTCGCCGAGAACATCACGAAGGTGCTCTACCCCAACGACAACGTCTATTCGGGTAAGGAGCTACGCTTCAAGCAGCAGTATTTCCTCGTCGCCGCGACGATGCAGGACGCGATCCGTCGCCATCTGGTGATGTTTCCGAGGTTGGACAATCTGGCCGAGCAGGTGGTCTTTCAGCTCAACGATACGCACCCAGCCCTCGCCGTCCCCGAGCTGCTTCGGATCCTGATCGACGACCACGGGATGGAGTGGGAGCAGGCCTGGGAGCTAACGGGTAAGACCATGGCCTACACCAACCACACGCTACTGCCTGAGGCGCTCGAGAAGTGGCCGGTGGATCTCTTCAACCGCCTGCTGCCGCGGCACGTGCAGCTGATCAATGAGATCAACGGGCGTCTGTTGCAGACGGTAAAAGAGCGCTTCCCAGACGACGCTCAGCTGGTTCGACGGCTGTCGATCTACGAGGAGGGCGCGGTGAAGCGCGTGCGAATGGCGCACCTCGCCGTCGCCGGATCGTTCTCGGTTAACGGCGTCGCCGAGCTACACACCGAGCTCCTCAAGTCGCGAGTGATGCCTGACTTCCATCGGATCTGGCCGGAGAAGTTCAACAGCAAGACCAACGGCGTGACGCAGCGCCGCTGGCTGCTAGGCTGCAATCCGCCGCTGGCCGAGCTGATCAGCTCGCGTATTGGTGATGGGTGGATTACCGCTCTCGAGCAGCTGCGTCGCCTCGAGGAGGAGGTCGACGACGAGCTGCTCGAGCGCATCGGGGCGGTGAAGAAGCAGGCCAAGGCGCGCTTGGCGCAGGTCGTGTCGCGACAGTTCGGCGTCAAGCTGAACCCCGAATCGATCTTCGACATTCAGATCAAGCGGATCCACGAGTACAAACGGCAGCTGCTCAACGCGCTGCACATCATCCACCTCTATCTGCAGATCAAGCGCGACCCGTCGGCGATCCGCACGCCGCGGACGTTCATGTTCGGTGGCAAGGCCGCGCCTGGCTACTCGATGGCCAAGCTCCACATCAAGCTAATCAACGATATCGCCGAGCGGATCAACGCCGACCCGCAGGCCTCTTCCTTGATCAAGGTCTTCTTCTTCCCGAACTACAACGTCACGGCGGCGGAGCTGCTCTTCCCCGCGGCGGATGTCTCCGAGCAGATCTCCACCGCTGGCTTCGAGGCCTCGGGCACGGGCAACATGAAGTTCGCGCTCAACGGAGCGCTGACCATCGGCACCCTCGACGGGGCAAACGTAGAGATCGCCCGAGCGGTTGGCGACGAGAATATCTTCATCTTCGGGCACACCGTGGATGAGGTCGCTCGGCTGCGTCGCGACGGCTACGATCCGTCGACCATCTACCGCGATCACCCACCGGTGGCGGAGATCCTCGATCTCCTCGCAGGCGACTTCTTCAGCCCCGAGGAGACCGGCCTCTACCAGCCGATCATCGACAGCCTGCTCCACAAGGACTTCTATCTGCTGCTAGCCGACTTCCACTCCTATCGCGAGGCGCAGCAGCGCGTCGACGTAGCCTACGCCAATCAGCGTCGCTGGAATCGGATGGCGTTGGCTAATATCGCCCGAGTTGGGAAGTTCTCGTCGGATCGCACCATCCGCGCCTACAACGACGAGATCTGGGGGCTCAGCTCGTTCAAGATCGAGGTGTAAAGAGATGAGCGAGACGTTTCGAAGCCTGCCAAACACCATGCTCGGCGCAGAGCAGCGCCGTTTTCGTGAGCTCGTTGCGGAGGGGATCCCAAAGACATTGCCTCCCGCTCGGGGGCGCGACGCATCGGTAAGCCATGCGCCCGCCCGGCGACAGGTGCTCAGCGCCGCGGATCGGCAACTCGCCCTACGCAACGCCCTGCGTTACCTGCCTCGCGCTTGGCATGAGGAGATGGCGCCCGAGCTCGCGGCGGAGCTCGCGGAGCACGGACGGATCTACATTCACCGGCTGCGCCCGAGCTACGCCATGCACGCGCGACCGATTGAGGAGTATCCGGCGCGGTCCCAGCAGGCCGCGGCGATCATGTTGATGATCACCAATAACCTCGATCCCGCCGTGGCGCAGCACCCTCACGAGCTGATCACCTATGGCGGAAATGGCGCCGTCTTTCAGAACTGGGCGCAGTATCGCCTGACCATGCGCTACCTCTCGCAGATGAGCGATGAGCAGACGCTCGTGCTCTATTCGGGCCACCCGCTGGGGCTCTTCCCCTCCCACGCAGAAGCACCCCGGGTCGTGGTGACCAACGGGATGGTGATCCCGAACCACAGCAGTAAAGAAGACTACGAGCGACTCAACGCGCTGGGAGTATCGTCCTATGGTCAGATGACCGCGGGCTCTTTCATGTATATCGGGCCGCAGGGGATCGTTCACGGTACGACGATCACGCTGCTCAACGCGGGGCGACTCTATCTCGACGGGGCCGCAGATCTGGCCGGGAAGGTCTTTGTCTCCTCGGGGCTCGGTGGGATGAGCGGCGCCCAGGCCAAGGCTGCTGTGATCGCTGGCGGCGTCGGCGTGCTCGCCGAGGTCAACCCGGTGGCGGTAAAGAAGCGCTACGAGCAGGGCTGGGTGATGGAGGTCGAGACCAACCTGGACAAGCTCTTGGCGCGGGTGAAGCAAGCGCGAGCGGCGAAGGAGCCGCTCTCCATCGCCTATCAGGGTAATATCGTCGATCTCTGGGAGCGCTGCGTAGAGGCGGGCGTAGAGATCGAACTCGGCTCAGATCAGACCTCGCTCCACAACCCCTACGCTGGCGGCTACTACCCTGTGGGTCTCTCTCTCGAGCAGGCCAACGAGATGATGGCTCGAGATCCAGAAGCCTTTCGCGAGCAGGTGCAGAGGAGCTTGCGCCGTCACGTCGCCGCCATCAACACGCTCGTCGCTCGGGGGATGCACTTCTGGGACTATGGCAACGCGTTCTTGCTCGAGGCCTCCCGCGCGGGGGCCGAGATCATGGCCGACGATGGGCTGTCGTTTCGCTATCCGTCGTATGTCGAAGACATCATGGGGCCGCTCTGCTTCGACCTCGGCTTCGGCCCCTATCGCTGGGTCTGCTCTTCCGGGCGAGACGAGGATCTCGCCGTCACCGACGCCCTGGCGGCCGAGGTGCTCGCGGAGATGGCGGAGCGGGCGCCGACGGAGACGCGGCAGCAGCTACTCGACAACCATAAGTGGATCGTCGAGGCGAGTAAGCATGAGATGGTCGTCGGCTCGAAGGCGCGGATCCTCTACGCCGATGAGCCTGGCCGCATCGCCCTGGCCCTCGCCTTCAACCGCGCGATCGGCGAGGGACGGATCGCTGGGCCGGTGGTGCTTGGTCGCGACCATCACGACGTCTCGGGGACCGACTCCCCCTATCGGGAGACGGCCAATATCCGCGACGGCAGCAACCTCTGCGCCGATATGGCGGTGCATAACGTGATCGGTGATAGCTTCCGTGGCGCGACCTGGGTCAGCCTTCATAACGGCGGCGGCGTCGGCTGGGGCGAGGTGATCAACGGCGGCTTTGGGATGCTCCTCGACGGCAGCGAGTCCTGCGAGCGACGGATCCGTCAGATGCTCTATTGGGACGTAAACAACGGCATCGCTCGCCGCGCCTGGGCGGGTAACCCCAACGCTCGCTTCTCCATCGCGCGCGCTATGGAGCAAGAGCAGGGGCTGACGGTGACGATGCCGGAGCTCGCCGACGAGGAGCTGATCCGCAAGGCCTTCGTCGAATAGCGGCTCATGGCAGGGCGACAAGCTCGTAGGCGGCGTGCTGCATGGGGTCAACGGTGACCGTCTTTCGCTGATAGGTCGATACCGCCAGCTCGTTGGCGTTCTTTACCACCTCCCACGCGCCGGTGTTGGGGTTCTTGCCCCGGAGCTCGTAGTCCTTTTTGGGCTGGAGGGTTGTCGTGGTGATGGTCAGCTCGCTACCCTGGTAGGCGACCTTGCTGCCAAAGGGGCGGGCCAGCGGTTCGCCAACGAAGACGCCCTCTCCTGGCCAGTGCACGGAGCGCCAGTAGGCCTCGATCAGCGTCGCGCCGCCAAAGTAGTGGCGTAGGAGCACGGAAGCCCGAGGGAACTTCTGCTGGTAGTTGCAGGGTTCGGAGCAGGTGCCGTAGCTGCCGGTGGCGCCGCCCTCGAGCCAGCGCACAACGCTCATCTGTCCTGTGCCGTCAAGCCTACCGCCGAAGGATGTGAGGTGGTCGGCGATGGCGCCCGGTCGATAGCTGTTGGTGGCCAGATCTGCGACTTTGGTCAGCCCCGTGAGGTAGAACAGCACGTCCTTCTCGTTGCTGAGCACGTTGCTGCCGCTGCCCGCCGAGTTATCGATGTACTCGCTGACAATGCCGTCGGGGCGGCTCCAGCTCTTCACTGTCGACTGAAAGTCTCCCCAGCGCACGCTGCGGGCCTTATCCGTCGTGCGCAGAAAGAAGCCCTTGCCGGTTGGCAGCATGCCATCGGCGGCGACGCCCCGATCGATCAAGGCCTTGCCCTTTGGCTCATCCATCGCCGCGATCATCATCGTCGGGCGCAGCTGGTGATCGGTGTAGGGTTTGGTGGAGGTCGAGTTGTAGTAGGGGGAGGGGGTGGTCGCGCTGCAGGGCGTGCTGCAGTATTTGGCCTTATCAAAGCCGAGGGCGAAGGCGGCGGTGATCGACTGGCATTCGACCTTGTAGGGTTTGAGCCAGGCGAGGGCGATCGCTTGGATATCGGGGCCGAGGGCCTTGTCGACGGCGCCCTTGGCCAGCTGAAACTCTGCCTGGGTGAGCTTCGCCTTCACTGGCAGCTTCACGGTCACGACGTTGCTCTTGGGGATCTTGCGCTTGGTTTGATAGTAGGCCCCCAGGGCGACGCTGGTGGGGTCATCGGCGTTGATCACCAGGGCGAGCTCGCTCGCCTCGATTCCTGTGCGGGGAAAGAGGACCGGGGGCTCGGCTGGGATCAGGGCGCTGTCGGGCCGGAGGTCGCGGGCCGCGTCGTCGAGCTTGCTGTCGCCGGCGTCGTCTCGCGAGACAGCCCCGTCGGCGGGGCCGCTGTTCTCGTTGTCGCAGGCGGGAGAGAGCGCGATCACCGCGATCAGCGCGAGGTTCGCGAGACGGCACCGCGCGTGGCCCGTACAACGAAGGTCAAGCATGATCTGCTCCTTGGAAGAGAGGGCAGCTTATCACGAGGGCTACACCGTCAACACGGTACCCACCGGTCGGGGATCGCCGAGAGGGCGTGGCGGTCGAGAGGCTTGGGGAGGTGGTCGACCGTCCCGCTGGCGAAGGCCTGTTGACGATCGTGGGGGCAGGGCGTCGGCAGAGATCGCCACAATGGGGGGAACATGGGACGCCGGCGCGGCGGGAGGGGTCAACAGGCTCTTAGTACGGCGAGCTATCTGAGGCCTAGAAAGCGGCCGGCAGTGCTGTACCCGGCGACGGGAGGCCTTTGTGGGGAAGCTCTTAGGCCAGAATCGAGTGCTGGCCGACCGGTCGGTCTGCTAGCATACTGACGAAGGTTGAACGTCTGCGCCCTTGGCGCCTCTCGAGGAGTGTTCTGATGACGTATCTGCGCCGCACAGCGGTGTTCGGAGCGGTGGTCGCCTTACTGAGCGCCGGTTGTAGCGACGGTCCGAGCGACGAGACGCCGATCAAGGGGGTGCCGGGGACCATGGCATCGTTCGCGATGAGCGGACCGATCAACACCCCAGAGACCTTCTACGATCTGCCCTATCCCTCCGACCTGCGGCTGAAAGAGGACGGCAGCCCAGAGCTCGAGGGGCTCCCGATGCGCCAGGACAAGTCGATCCTGTTCCAGCTGCGGGCGCTGCTCGAGCAACGCAGAGGCTTTCCCCAGGCCCCCGCGGTCTATTTTCGCTTCGACGGGAAACTCCCCACCCTTGATCCGGACAAACCCTACGCGGCGTCGACAAGTAGCCCTGTGCTGCTGATCGACATCGACGAGGGTGCCAGCCGCGGCACGCTCTACCCGGCGATCGCCTTCGATGTCTGGCCGGATACCTACGCGCCCAAGCACCTGCTGGCGATCGGGCCCTGGCGTGGGGTGGTGCTCCCGCCGGGTCGTCGCTACGCGGCGGTCGTGCTCCGTTCGCTGCTCGACGCCGAGGGGAAGCCGCTAGGCAGCTCCGCGGCCTTCGAGCAGCTCAAGGCCGGCAGAGCCCCAGCGGGCGAGCGCGGCACTGCGGCCGCCAAGCTCTACCAGCCGCTCTGGGAGACCCTCGATACCTTGGGCGTCGATCGCCTCGAGGTCGCGGCAGCTACGGTCTTCTCTACCGGCGACGTCGTCGCCGATCTCGCCGAGCTCTCGAGCAAGCTCCTCGACCTCTACAGGCCGACCATCGACAACGTGAAGCTCTCCAAAGACCACCCGCGCTACTGCGAGCTCTCAGCGACGATCACGCTGCCGCAGTTTCAGCGCGGTAGCTCGCCCTTCGACACCGAGGGGCTCTTCGAGCTCGGCGCCGATGGGCTGCCCAAGAAGCAGCGTGACGAGGTCGTACCGCTGATCATCACGATCCCCAAGAGCAAGATGCCAGAGGCCGGCTATCCGCTGACGAACTACATCCATGGCAGCGGCGGATCGCCGCAGGAGCTGGTCGACCGCGGCAAGGTCGAGGTCGTAGGCGGTAAGCCGCGGCCCGGCGAGGGGCCGGCCTATGTCCTCGCCCCCTATGGGATCGCGATGGCATCGATAGCCAAGCCCGTCAACCCGCAGCGCGGAGGCACCGGCGACTTCGACTACCTGAACTTATCGAACCTCGCCGCCTTCCGCGACACCTTCCGTCAGGGGGCGATCGAGGAGCGGCTCTTCTTCTCGGCGTTGATCGCGCTGAGGATCAACCCGGCGACGCTGGGAAGCTGCGCGCCGGAGCTGCCCAGCGGCGTCACGCACTACAAGGTTGACGCGAGCAAGGTGGCGCTGATGGGGCAGTCGATGGGCGGGATGTACACCAACATGGTCTCGGCGATCGACGAGCGTGTTCGCGCGGCCGTGCCCACCGGAGCCGGCGGGTTCTGGAGCTACATGATGCTCTCGAGCAGCATCGCGGGGCTTGGTGAGCCGACGATTCGCCTCGTGATCGGCTCGAATAACCGACTGAGCTGGCTACACCCCGCGCTGCAGGTCGTTCACGCCGCTTGGGAGACGGCTGATCCGCTGGTCTTCGTACCACGACTAAGCAGCCGTCCACTCTCAGGGCACCCCGCACGCCACGTCTACGAGCCTGTGGGCAAAGACGACAAATACTTCCCGACCTCGATCTACGACGCGATCGCGACGGCCTTCGGCCATCAGCAAGCAGGCCAAGAGATCTGGCCCGGGATGCAGCGATCGCTGAAGCAGGTTGGCCTTGACGGGCTGGTGACCTATCCGGTCAAGGAGAACCTCCAGAGCCAAGACGATGGGAAGCGAACGTACACCGGGGTGGTCGTGCAGTATGAGGGCGACGGGCTCTACGACCCCCATAGCATCGCCTTTCAGCTCGACAGCGTGAAGCATCAATACAGCTGCTTCCTCGACACGTTCTTCCGCCACGGCGTCGCGGCTGTGCTCGCGCCAGGGAAGCCGGGGGACCCCTGCGAGTAGCGACCGGGATGGTGCTGTCGAGGGGGGGCGGGCAGCATGTGCTACCCACTGAGCGACAAGGGCTCTTCGTTTGCGGGAGAGCGCTCTCGGTGACCTGGCACCGCTCTTGATAACCACTGCCTACGGTATATGACCACTGTCTACGGTCGTGAGCGTACAGCGGTGGCCGCCGCCTCCGGCTACCTGACGATCGTCTAGGCTCCTGCGCGGTTGGGTGTTCTAGGGCGAGTGGCCCTCAAGCGTCGCGCTGGGCGGAGCAGGGCTGATCCTCTTCGCTGGGATGCTGCTCACGACAGCGCGCCGCGGCGAGCCGCCAACGGGACGACCCCGTTATCGAGCCTTCGTCGGTGTCGGCTTCGTCGGTGTCGGCTTCGTCGGCTTCTTTCCAGAGAGCTTGCGTTTGCGCGTGCGCTCGAAGACGTTGCCGGCCCCTGGCTCCTTACACCACGTTCCGGGGCGGTTTTTTCGCCATTGGTTCGTCTTTTTGCCGTACGCGTTGAGCTTCCTCGCACCCATCTGCCTCAGGGCGCCGTAGGTCACGCCGTTTCGCATCGAGGAGTTCCAGAACAAAAAACCGTCGGCGCCGCCCCTCTGCGTCGCCTCGAGCTGCTTGATGATGAAGTCTTTGCTGAAAAAGGAGACGTTGCTCGGGTAGGCCTGCAGGTAGGGGCGCAGCGCGATATGTGGCGCCTTCTGCCGAGCGCGCCAGATCCCACATTGGATGATCGCATAGACGCGTTTGGTGACCATGCGTTTTGGAAAGTAGGACGTCATTCCGTTGGCGTACATCATCGGAGAGATCGCCTCGACGTGCCGGGCCATCTTCTCGATGGTCTGGCCGAGGGTCCGCGGATCGCCATCGACCAGCGTCGTCAGGCCGTAGATGTCGACCGAGAGGGGTAGCTTCAGCGCGCGGTCGAGGCGATCGAGAAAGGACGCGATCAAGACGTCGCGCTCACGCTGGTCTTTGGCCTTGTGGAGCCAGACCCCCCAGGTCGCCGTGCGGCCTTTGGGAAAGCGAATGTAGTCGAGCTGGATCTCGTCGATGCCGAAGGCCTGCCACTCGAGGGCGAGGTCGATCAGATAGTCGCGCACCTCGGGGGAGTAAGCGTCGAGCCACCCAGTGCCCGCCCAGAACATTCGCTTGCCAGGCTTGAAGCGAACGGCCAGGTCGGGGCGTGCGTAGACCAGCTTGCTGTCCTTGAACGCCACGAGGCGACCGATCACGTAGATTCCCTCATCGTGGAACGCCTTGACGACGGCCCTGGGGTCTTTGATCAGGCGGCGCTGAACTCCCCTGAGCTTGGACAAGGGGACCTTCGAGCGCCAGAGCACCTGACCGAAGTCGTCCTTCAGGTCGATCACCACCGCGTTGAGGTGAGCGGCCTTCATCAGCTTGGCCGTGCGCTTAGCGCCGACGCGATGAAGCCAGTAGGGGGTCAGGTAGAACCCCCGGGCCCGGCGGCCCTGAGGCGTCAGCGTGTCTTTCGTGCCGTGGTCTGGGTAGTTCTTCGGCGTGTAGGGCTGCAAGGTCATCGGGTACTTTTTTCGAGCCTGCTCGGTCGTACGGCTGACCTTTGCGTGCGCCGCGTCTGCGCGAACGAGGGAGCAGGCAAGTACAATGAAAACCAATGAAATCCAGTTGGTAGCTCTTTTTCTGCGCATAGATTGAATCATAATTTGACCGTAGGCTCGCGGCCATTTCTTTGTGCGCCCCGAGGCCTAATCGTTGCACGTTGAAGCAGGTGATGATCGCGAGCTCGAGGCGAGCCGCAGTCCTTGCCGCGTTAGAGCGCGACGGCTATCGTCTCGCGATGCCTACCCTCGACGGTTTCATCGGCCTTGGATCCGGTTGTCTCGCGTATCGTCGCCAGCGCCCCGGCGGCACCGCGACACGCCGATCGGACGCCCCACCGCTGCTCTTCATTCATGGGGCCGGTGGAGGCTCGCTCCACTTCGCCGAGCTGCTGCGGGCCTTCGGACGGGAGCGCCGATGCTACGCTCTCGACCTGCCTGGGCATGGGGGCAGCTCACCCTACACCGACTGGCCCGAGGACGAGCAGCTCCTCGAGACCTATGTCGAGACCATCGCCGCCTTCGCCGAGCGGGTCGGGCTCGGTCGCTTCCTGCTCGCCGGCCACTCCATGGGCGGGGCGCTGGCTCAGCATTTCGCGCTGCGCTACCCAGACCGGCTCAGCGGCCTCGCGCTGCTCGCGACGAGCGCCTCTCTACGCGTCAGCCGTGCGCTGATGACGATGCTCGACGACCACTTCGAGAGCCTGCCCCGGACGTTCGCTCAGTCGTCCTACTCACCCGCCTGCGATCCTGGCCTCGTGAAGCGCTTCGTCGCCGAGCAGCTCCAATGCGACAAACGCGTGTTGCTCGCCGATTTTCGCGCCTGTAAGCGCTTCGACGTCCGCGAACGGCTCGTTGAGATCGGGACACCTGCTGTGGTCGTCTCCGCCACCGACGACCTCATCACCCCGCCCAAGGTGCAGCAGCGGCTGGTCGACGGTCTGCAGCGCGCCCGCCTCTGTACGGTCTCGCGGGCGGGCCACTTCGTCCTTCGCGAGCGTCCCGAGCCCGTGATCGAGGCGATCCGGCAGCTCGAGCGGGACCCACCTCGCGGGGCTGGCTGCTAGAGCGCTGATCAACTTACCGGACCAGCGCAGCGACGGGAGGTAAGTTGGTCAGCGCTCTAGAGCGGTGATCAACTAACCGGACCGAGCTGCGCGAAGGATGCGGAATCACGGCGTAGGACGCAGACCAGCGCAGCGACGGGAGGTAAGTTGGTCAGCGCTCTAGCTCTTGGGGGGCTTGGCTGGGCAGGTTACGCGGATCGCCTTGAGCGTGCCCTTGGGGAAGCGACGCTCCTTCACCTCTTCGACTACGACCTGATCGCCAGGCTCTGGCGGGAAGTTGCAAGCCTCGTAGTCGAAGAAGAGCTCGCCATGCTCGGGGTGATCGATGGTGCCGAAGCCCTGCTCCATCGAGAACTCCTTGATCGTCGCGTTTGCCATGGTGCCTCCTCTGAGCGCGTTGATCTCAGATCGCCTTGGTGGCGCTGCGCAGCCAGCTTCTGGCCTTGCCCTCGACCAGCGGGGTCAACGTCTCTCTCACGGTCTTATGATACGCGTTGAGCCAGCTGCGCTCCTCTGTCGTGAGCATCTTGACCTGGACCAAGCGCGTGTCGATCGGGCAGAGGGTGAGGTTCTCGAAGCGCAGAAAGCGCGCCGGGGCGTCTCGTTTATCCTCGGTCACCAGCACCAGGTTCTCGATGCGGATGCCGTACTCGCCCTCGCGGTAGAAGCCAGGCTCGTTGGAGAGGATGTTACCCACCTCGAGGGGCACGCCGGTGCAGCGCGTAGGGCTGATCGCCTGCGGGCCCTCGTGGACGCCAAGGAAGGCGCCGACGCCATGGCCCGTGCCGTGGGCGTAGTCTTGCCCCACGTCCCAGAGCGCCTTGCGCGCGAAGGCGTCGATGTTGCGGCCCGGGGTGCCCACCGGGAAGCGCAGCAGGGAGATCGCGATATGCCCTTTGAGCACGCGGGTAAAGTCGCTCTTCTGCTGCGCGGTGGCCTCGCCACCGAGGAGCACCGTGCGGGTGATGTCCGTCGTCCCGTCCTGGTATTGGCCACCGGAGTCGATCAGATAGAGCCCCTCAGGTTTCAGCGTGGCGGCGCTGCCGGGCTCCGCGGAGTAGTGCACAATGGCGCCATTGGCGCCGTAGCCGCTGATCGGCGAGAAGCTCTCGAAGTGGAAGAGCTCACCCTCGGCGCGAAACTCGCGGAGCTTGTCCGAGGCGTCGATCTCGCTGAGCCCGCCGCCAGCGACGGCGCCCTCGAGCCACGACAGAAAGCGCACCATCGCCACACCGTCGCGCACGTGGGCGGCCTGGGCTCCAGCGATCTCCTTTGGGTTCTTGCGGGCCTTGATCCGCACGATCGGCGAGGCGGCCTCCTTGAGCTTCGCCCGGCGCAGCTTGGAGAGCACCCAGGCGTTGACCGTGCTCGGATCGACCCAGACGCTGGCCTTCGCCCGGTTGAGCTCACCGAGCATCTTGCCAAGGGCCTCGTATCTCGCGACCTCGACGCCGGCCTTATCGAGCGTCGCGCGGACCTTGTCGGAGACCTTGCTCTCATCACAAAAGAGCGTCGCACCCTGGTCGGTGACCAGGCCGTAGGCGATCACCAGCGGGTTGTAAGCGACGTCCGCGCCCCGGATGTTGAACGTCCAGGCCACGGCGTCGAGGGTGCTGATCACCAGCGCGTCGGCCTTTACCGTCTTCAGCTCTGCGCGTAGGCGCTTCAGCTTGCTCTTCACCGTCTCGCCGGCGAAGCGTGGTGGCTGCACGATCACCGGCGCCTGCGGCAGCGCTGGGCGCTCCTCGCCCCAGACCTGGTCGATGAGGTTGGCGTCGACCAGCTTCAGCTTCGCGCCGGCTTTCTCTGCCGCGGCCGAGAGGCGAGCCGCGACGGTCTTCGAGAGCACCCGTGGATCGGCGCCGAGGAGCTGGCCGCGCTGCAGGGTTTCGGCCAGCCAGACCTCGAGGGAGGGCACCCTAGGCTGCCCCATCTTCATCAGCTTGATCCCGCTGCCCTTGAGCTGGCGCTTGGCCTGGATGAAGTAGCGCCCATCGGTCCAGAGCGCGGCGGCCTCGGCGGTGATCACGACGTCGCCTGCCGAGCCGTTGAAGCCGCTGATGAAGGCGCGCCGCTGCCAGCAGTCCGGCACATACTCGCTGCCGTGGGGATCGACGCTGGGGACGAAGTAGGCGTCCAACTCATGCGTTGTCATCAGCGCACGCAGGGCGGCCAGGCGTTGCTTGACAGATAGCGGCATCGATAGCTCCTCTCAGCTCTTGCGTTGGATGCGTCCAAAGCGCGCGTTGACCTCGACCCAGGGCGAGACCAGCTGGTCTTTTGGGCCCTCATAGACCCATTGCTCGCGGTCTCGCGTGGTCTTGACGAACTCGATCTCTTCGGTGAGCGGCGCCCAATGATGCGAGGCCAGCACGGGCGATCCCATATCGCAGGCCGCGAAGGCGCGGGTGTAGGCGTTGGCGACCCGGGTCGACCGCCCGATCGCGTCGCTGGCCAGCACCTGCGTGTCCTGCGCCTCGCCGCCGCACATCTCCTCATGACAGTAATACGTATACTCGAGGCACTCCGGGATCCGCGAGGGGGCGACGATCGCCCGCGAGTGGGAGGTCGGGACGCTCGGCACAAACTGGCTGTCGCGATGAAGCACCCGGGCTCGTTCGTAGGAGAGCGAGTCGCCGCCGCCGAGGGCGTCGACGAAGGGCTGCGAGTCGAGGGCCGCACGCATCGCCCGCAAGCCCATCCGCACGGCCTGCCAAGAGAGCGTCGCCTGGTAGTGCTTGAGGATCCGCTCGCCGGCGATCATCGCGCGGCTGTACTTCACCATCGCGCTCGAGCCATGGCAGGAGCCGTTGGCCGCCGAGAACAGCAGGTTGCGGCAGACCAGCCGGCCGACGAGGGCCTGCTGCTCTGGCGTGCCGCTGTAGAGCAGGTGTTCGGCGAGCAGCGCGTTGGCGCAGCCCTGACTGTAGCCGATGATACCCCAGGGCGTCGGACAGGCGGCGATGGCCTCGATGATCCGCGCCGCGTTGTACTCGAGGGAGCGCCCCGTGCCCGTGGCCGCGCGCAGCACGCGCACGCCCCGGCGCTGGTTTAGGCGGCGAAAGGCGTCGACGAGCTCGTTGCCCTCCTGCCCCTCGGTGATCACACCCATGCAGCTGATGATCGAGAAGTCGTACTGCCCCGCCGGCGGATCGATCAGCAAGCGCAAGAGCGGATCGGCGGCGAGCTCGGCGCGTACCTCCGGCTGGTAGAAGAGGGTCTCGATGAAGGCGTCGACGAGGGTCTGCTCGCTAGCGCTGGCGAGGTCCGTGTCATCTCCCTGAGCGCCTCGCTGGTAGGCCAGCCAGCTGCGGACATCGTCGAGGTCTTCCTGGTAGGCGCGGACGCTACAGAGCACGCGGAGCGCCGCCTCGTTGCGCCACCAGAAGCGCTTGAACCCGTCGAGGGTGAAGGCGCGTGGCTCCACCGCGAGGAGCGCGGCGCAGGCCTCAAAGGCCTTCTCGTATGCGCCTATCGCGCGCTTGTGCGGGCCCCTCTTGCGTCCCATGAACTGGCACTCGGCGCCGAGGGCGTCGGCAGCTGCGATGGCCTGTCGCGCCTGCTCGACGGCGGTCTGCGCGCCGCGACTGGCGACGACCACGTCGGCCACCGGCGGCGGCAGGGGGTGGCGCACCTGCTGCAAGTGCTGCTTGCGCGCCAGGTAGTCGTCGGCGTCGGCGATGATCCGCTCGGCGACCGTGTCTAGGGCCTCGTAGTAGCTCTCCCGCGCCCGGCGTCCACCCGCGAGGAAGCTGGCCTGTCGTGGTACCTCGCAGCCGAGCTGCTCTTCGAGGAAGTCGCCGAGGTCGATCGGCTCGGCGAGCTGATCCTGGTCTTGCTCGAGGAAGGCGTAGAGGATCCCCGAGAGGGCGCGTCGGCTCTGGTGACCAAGCTCGATCAGCACCTCGCGGGTAAGCTCGCCGCCGCGGTGGCGGAGCAGCTCGAGGAGCAGGCGGTTGTTCAGCTCGGCGCGTTGATCCTGGCGGACCATCGCCAGGCCAGCCTGGAGCAGCGTCGCCACCTCTTCTGCACCGAGGGCGCAGGGCGGCGGCCAATGAACCTCGACCCCCGGCAGGGTGGCCGGCGCGTTGATCCCCGGCAGGGGCCCGACGGCCTCGCCGAGGAAGGCGGAGATGGTGTAGGGCTGGGCGGCGTGCTCGATCCCGCCGTAGCCCTGGCCGATGCGCGCGACGCGGCGCTTGATCTGGGCGACCCGGCGCAGGCGCCTCAGCGACGCCGCGGTCCAGCCCGGGTGGTCGCTGTAGCGTAGCAGGTTGAAGAGCTGGTCGGCGCTGAGCTGCGGCGCGAGCTCGGCGAGCCGATTGGCCAGCGCTGCGTCGATCTCGCCGGCGGCGACCCGGCCCTCGATCTCGGCGGCGCTAGGCAGGCTGGCGAGGCTCTGGCGATGCTGTGGATCGAGGGCGAGCGGCGGCTCCTCGTCCGCCTCCGCCGGTGGGTAGGGATCGCCGGCGTGGAGCACGAGGTGGAGCCAGTTGGACAGGACGTTGATCTCGTAGTCGATGTCGAAGCCGAGGTCGCCGAGCTCCCGCGACAGGAGGTGCTTCAGCGCCGCCAGCGGTAGCCCATGCCCCTCGGTCGCCTGCTTGATCATCGGCACGAGCTCCCGCTGCAGGGAGTCGTCGCCACGAAGCAGCAGCGAGAGGGTGCGCGCCATCAGCTCTCGGGGGATCACGTGGCGGGGCTCGGTGATGCCCTCTCGGCGTAGGATCTCGCGGCCAGCGAGCACCAGCAGCCGCGCGTCGGAGAGCAGCTCCGCCAGCTCTTCGGAGAAGACGGCCAGCGCTTCGACCACGTGGCGGAACGCGTCGTCTGAGCGGAAGATCTCGATCCACTCGCCGAGATCGTTGGCCGGGTTGAGCAGCGCGTTGAAGTAGCGCGAGCCATAGAGCCCCTCTCTCGAGCCGGAGAAGGAGAGCTTGCCGCCCTCATCGAGATGCGCCGTCAAGGCGCCGGAGCGTAGCTCCTCGGTGAAGAGCGAGACCGAGCGCCCCTGGAAGTGAAGCAGACAGGGCTGGCGGTGCAGATCCCAGTCGAGGTCGAGCACCGCTGGGGCGAGCGCGCGAGGCGTCAAGCCGCCTTGGCGTAGCGAGGCGCCGAGGTGCGTGCCGCCGGGCAAAGAGAGGGTGCGCCGATCGAGCTCGAGCTCACAATGCTCCAGGCAGATCTCGGCGCGGCTCCCGCCGAGGTCGACCTGCGTGGCGTTGGATCCGAGCAGGCGGAAGGTGGGCAGCAGGCGCACGCGGCTGCGGCTGCGCGCCACGCCACGCACCCGGCCGTCGTGAAGGTCGAGCTCGGCGATCGGCGTGATCACCGCGGCGATGTCGTGCTCGAGCTCGCCGGAGAAGTCGATGCTCCAGCGCAGCCCCTCGGGGAGGTCGTCGAGGCTGAGCTCCAGGTCGCCGTCGAGGGCGCTGTCCACCTGGAGATCTCCCGCCTCGAGGAGCAGCCGTGAGGTCTCCTTGGAGAGCCGGGTGGAGAGCCGGCAGCGGCGCGTGATCGTTGGGACGAAGCGCTTCGTGCTGCGACCCGGAAAGACGTGACCACAGCGCGCCGGATTGGGCTTCGCTGGCGAGGTGTGAGGAAGGACGCTACCGGTGGTAGCTGACTGACGAGCGACGACGCCAGCGGAGTCCAGGACCAGCGATCGTTCACGTTTTTCCGGGGCGCTGGACGTAGGGGAGAGCGTCAGCGAGAGGCCACCCTCGAGGGTCAGCGGCTCGAAGCAGAGCTCCAGCGACGAGCGACCACGGCAGAGCGGGTTCTGTTGCCAGAGCTCGATGGCGAGCGGCGGCAGAGCGCTGCCGGGCTCGACGCGGACGTCGATGGTCGCCTCTGAGAGCCCACCGAGCAGGTCCGTGGCGCTGGCGTGCTGACCTCCCACGTCGAGCTCCGCCGAGAGCGCGGCCGAGAGCTGTCCTTTGGACGCCTCGCCGCTGCTGAGCGCCAGCTCTAGCTCGCCCTCGATCCGTCGGCCCTCTCCCTTACCCGAGAGCTTGCCGTCGACGGTCAACGCCTCGGTCGCGGCGATGTCGATCTGTCGCCGGGTTCCGTCACCACTGACATAGCCGAGGGAGAAGGCCGGAGGACGCAGTCGCGCGCGTAGGGCGCCAGCGACGCGCTCGACCAGCGCCCCCACGCCGGCGACCAGGGCGGCTCGCAGCTCGTCGTTGAGGCGGCGCTGGAGGTTCTGCGAGAGCGCGGTGCGCGACAGCGCGATCAGGCCCGGCGGCAGATGCGGTAGCACGGCGCGGGGCAGGGGGATCGAGTCGAGGGGCAAAGCGAGGCGATCGAGCAGGCGCAGGCTGCCACGCAGCTGCGGCTGCAGCCAGCGCTCGGGGCCGTCGACACGGGAGGCCAGGCCGACCCCGCGCAGCTCCAAAGAGAAGGCGAGGTCCGCTGAAGCCGAGCCTACCTCCAGGGCCACCCGCAGCGGCTCGGGGAGCAGCGCCAGCAGCGCCTCTCCGGGTCCGAAGGCGCTAGCTACACCCACGAGGTTGGCGAGCTTGATCGCTGGCGTCAGCGACAGCTCGAAGCTGCGCAGCTCGCAGTCGCCGGCAGGGCCAGTGCCGAGAGAGAGGCTGATCCGGGCGCGGCTCCCTGGCTCGATCAGCAGAAGCAGCGGGACGCTGGCGCCGACGGGGATCGCGTGCTGCCCGGCCTCGAGGTCAATGGCGAGCTCGAGCTCGCCCTCCTCGATGGTGTCTGGGAGGGGGCCGCCGACCAGCAGCCGCGCGCCCCCTGGGACCCGCAGAGGATCGAAGTCTGTCGAGGCGGGCGTGCCCCCCTCGCGAGTCAGGTCGAGCTCGAGACGTGGTTCACCGCGGAGGTCGAGCTCGAGGTCGAGGAGGTCGAAACCGAACGATGGGGAGGTCGTGGCGCGCGTCATGTCGCGCCGAACGTACCAGTTTTTGCCGGCTGCGTGCGTGGTGGCTTCGTTGGCCAGCGCTACCGACCGCGAATGAGCGACGCGACCTTCTTCTCCCACCAGGCCATCGGCCGCGGGCCGAGGATCTCCTCACCGTTGATGAAGAAGGTCGGCGTGCCGCGCACCTTGCGGCGGATCGCGGCCTCGATGTCGCTGAGCACCTTCTGCCGTGTCTGGGGGCGGCTCGCGCAGCGGCGCAGCTTCTCGACGTCGAGGCCTAGGCGTTTGCCATAGCTCTGGAGGTCGCCATCGTCGAGGTCGCGCTGGTTGTGCATCAGGGTCGCCGCGTAGGGCCAGTACTTACCCTGCTCACCGGCGCAGCGGGCGTAGAACGCGGCTTGACAGGCGTAGAGGTGAAAGCGGCCGCGGACGCGCCGGTTGCAGGCGTTGTCGATGGGGTAGTCGTAGTGCTTGACCTTGACCTTGCCGTTCATCCGCTTGACCAGCTCGAGCAGGGTCGCGTGAGCCACGCTGCAATGCGGGCATTGGAAGTCGGTGAACTCTTCGATCAGGATCGGCGCGCTCTCCTTGCCGAGCACCATGCCGTCGGCGGGGACGCCCGCCAGCATCGACTGGCTGTGCTTGCCGGCGGCGCTCTGCTTCTTGTCCGTGGTGCCGACCAGCGCCGGGACCCAGAAGAGCTGCGAGGCGCCTACGGCGAGGATGAGCACGACCGCGACACGAGTCGCCCCTCCCAGGCTGAAGAGCTCCCGAAGCCCGCTCGAGGCGAGGTCGCTGAGCTGTCCGCGGTAGGCGACCAGCATGATCGCCAACGCCAAGATGTTCGCGCCATAGACCAGCGAGCACATGACGCAGACGCTCTTGATCAGGAAGATAGCGATGCTGGCCATGACCAGGCTGACCGGCAGCGCCGCCAGCAGGGCGACGAAGAGCAGCGAGTCCCAGCGGCGGAGCCGCCAGAGGCCGAGCGCTGACAACAGCATGCCGAGGATGACGAGGCTGAAGTACTCGAGGCCATAGAGCGAGATGGGGACGCCGGCCACCGAGGCCCATTTGCTCGCTGCCACGGTGACGCAGTTGAAGCTCTCGTTGATCGCGCAGAAGCTGTCGACCTTACCCGCGCCGACCCGCTGCACCTCCATATAGAGGCTCTGCAGGATTGCGCTCGCCGCGACGGCGGTGCCCATCAGCGCTAGCATTGGCAGCAGCAGGAGCTTTCGCAGCCGCCCGGCGCGCTCCTCGATGGCCGCCGTGGGAGATAGGGCCGCCGTGGGAGATGACGTGGGCTCGCCCTCGAGGGCGGTCTTGTCCGCCACGGTCTTCTCGTCCGCTGCGGTCGTGTCTGTCTCCTTGACGGAGGTGCTGGGCTGTCTGCGTCGCGTCTTGGCCATCGTGGACATCTGCTCGAGGGCTTGGTTGTTGCTAGAGCGCTGACCAGCTTACCTCCCGTCGCCGCGCTGGTCTGCGACATCACGCCGGTTGTCGCTCGTCGGTTGCGTGCTACCAGCGGGCCCTTCTCGCTCCTACGCCGTGACTCCGCATCCTTCGCGTAGCTCGGTCCGGTAAGCGGATCAGCGCTCTAGAGCGGCGAAACCATAGCATACTCCGACCCATGGTGGGCAACTTCGACCTGTCGGTCATCGTGTGTATTGCCTGCTGGATCACCCCGCTCGTAGGGTTTCTGAAAAAGCCGCGTCGCGCCGTGCGGAGCGTCCTTACGCCGGCAGGCCGTTGGGTGCCTGGAGCTATCGGGCTCGCCACGTGTTGACCCTTGCAGGGTCTGGGCGCACAGTGCGGATCTGCATCGGCGGGCGAGGGGGCCAAACCGTTTCGTCTCGAGTCGAGAAAGAGCTGCTGAAATGAACGTCCAGATCAATAAAGGGAAAATGAGCTGCGAAGATGTGGCTCGGATCGCTCGCCAGGGAGCGACGATCGAGATTGACGCTGCCTGCCTCGGGGAGGTTGAGCGGTGTCGGCGCATGCTCGAGGAGCGGATCGCCGCCGGTGACGTGATGTATGGCATCAACACCGGCATCGGCGAGCTGGCCGAAGTTACCCTAGAACCTAGGCAAATCAAGGACTTTCAGCGCTATTTGATCTACTCCCACGCGGCCGGGCAGGGCGAACCGGCGAGCGTCGAGGCGAGCCGGGCGGCCTGGGCGTCGAGGATCAAGGTGCTCAGCCAAGGGCACTCGGGGATCCGCCCGCAGGTCGTGCACCTGATGCGTGACATCCTCAACGCCGGGCTCGCGCCGGTGATGTGTGTGCGCGGCAGCGTCGGCGCCTGCGGCGATCTCTCCCCGATGTCCCAGATGGCGCTGACCCTGATCGGCGAGGGGCAGCTCTTCCTCGAAGACGGGCGGATCGTCCCCGCCGAGGAGGGCCTTGCCGCAAAGGGGCTCGCGCCGATCACCTTCGAGGCTCGCGATGGGCTGGCCTGTATCAACGGCTCCAACGTGATCACCGGCATGGGGGCGCTGCAGGTGGTAGACGCCGAGCGCTGGATCAAGACCGCCGACATTGCGGCGGCGATGACCATGGATGCGCTGCTGGTCAACATGATCAGCTTCGACTCGCGGTTACATACGATCCGCGGCCACCGGGGCTCGGTGACCTGCGCGGCGAATATCCTCCAGGTCACCAACGGCTCCGAGATCCTGGCCCAGAAAGACAAGAAGGTGCAGGACGCCTACTCCCTACGCTCGACGCCGCAGGTGCAGGGGCCGGCGCGCGACGTGCTGGCGTATGCGCGCAACGCGATCGAGACCGAGCTCAACGGCGTCGGCGACAACCCGGTGTTCTTCCCCGACGAGGACGATCTCTTCTACATCCCAGGGGCGAACTTCCAGGGCACGCCGATGGCCTTCGGCCTCGAGTTTCTCGGCACCGCTGTCACCACCGTCGCCGCGCTCAGCGAGCGTCGCCTCAACCGGCTCGTCAACCCCAACCTCAGCCGTGGCCTGCCGGCCTTCTTGGTCAAGGGCGCGGGGATGTTCTCTGGGATGATGCTCTCGCAATACACCGCCGGCGCGCTGATCTGCGAGAGCCGCGTGCTGACCACGCCGGCCTGCCATGGCTCGATCCCGGCGGCGGCCGACCAGGAGGACTTCGTCAGCATGGGCTTGACCACCGCGCTGAAGACGCGGCAGATCCTCGACCACTCGGCGGCGGTGCTCGGCATCGAGCTGCTCAACGCGGCGCAGGCGCTCGAGTTTCGTAAGCCCCTGGCGCCAGGGCGGGGCGTCGCCGCGGCGGTGGCCTGCATCCGCGAACACTGCGAGATGCTCGTCGAAGACAAGCCGCTCTATCAGGACATCAACACGATGACGCGGCTCGTACAGGACGGTGCGATCCTGCGCGCCGTCGAAGAGGCGGTAGGCGAGCTTCAGTAGACCCGTGCCTCTGCAGCCCAGCACGTGGTGACGGCAGCCCTGGTGACGGCAGCCCTGGTGACGGCAGCCCTGGTGACGGCAGCCCTCGTGAGGACAGGCGTCGTGACGGCAAGCCCTGGTGACGGCAAGCCCTGGTGACGGCAAGCCCTGGTGACGGCATGCCCTGGTGACGGCATGCTGTCGCCGTCGCGGCGTACTGAGCCGCTCAGGCCTGCGCTTGGTCGTCCTCCTCGGACTCGGCGACCTTGGCCTCGAGGTTGGCGTACTTATGCTCGACCTGGCGCAGCGTCTGCTCGAGGGTCGTGACCTCGTCTTTGGTGGCGAGGTTCAGGGTGGCGGCCAGGCTGCGGACACGCTCTTCGAAATCACTCTGCAGTTTTCCCTTGAGCTGCAGCCCCTTCATCAGCACGTTCATGAAACGCGGATCGGCCATCAGCTTCATCACGCGGGGATTGGAGAGCAGCTTCATGCCCTGCTGCATGGCCGTGGCTTTGATCTTGTCAATCATGGGTAGATCCTCGAGGGCTGAGTAGGGTTTCCAGGCGCGCCGTTGGCGAGGGACGAAGGATGCCCGCCGCTAGACCGCGTGTCAACAGACCCTCTGCCGTGGCGACACCGACCCTGTCTACACCGACCGTGGCTCCATTGTGGTGACACCGACCGCGGCTCCATTGATTGTGGGTACACCGACCGTGGCTACAGACCCGTCTGTTTACCAGGGACGACGGTGCTGGTCTTGTCTTTCAGCCCGGCGCGGCGACCACGCGGGATCTCGATCGGTGTAGAGGCCCTCGCGTGGCCCTTCTTCTTGGGCGGCGCCTTGGTCTTGGGGGCGATCTCGAGCTTCAGCTTCACGGTCTTGGTCTGATTCGGCTCGAGGGAGACCTTCTCCACCGCATCCTTGAAGCCGTCTTTGCGGACCACGAGCGTGTGCTTCTGGTCGGTGGTGAGCTGCCTTAGATCGAGCGGCGTCGCCCCGCGGCGCGTGCCGTCTACGAAGACGTCGGCGCCGTCGGGCTCGGAGAGCACCTGCAGCGTGCCGCGTCCGGCCTTCGCGCTCGCGTCAGCGACCAAGGAGAAGTCGACCCTCAGCTGCTGCCCCTTCTTGACCTCGATCTTGCGCTTGGCGTTTTTGTAGTTTTTCTTGATCGCCACCAGCCAGATCTTCTTGCCCGTCGGCGGGTGCGGGATCACCAAGGGCGTGCGCCCAGTGGCCTCCCTGCCGTCGAGGAAGACTCGCGCTCCTTTGGGGTTGGTGGTGACCCTGATCCAGGTCCCTCTCAGTCCACCCGAGCCGGATCCGCCCTTGAGCAGCACCGTCGCGACGCCGAGCCCAACGAAGAGGAGCGCGAGGCCGGCGATGATCAGCGGCATCGTGTTGCGCTTCTCAGCGGGCATCAGGGGGGTGACGCTCGCCTGAGTGGGGACCTGGCGCTGCGGATCGGTGCTCGCTGGCGAGGTGGTGACCTGCGCTGGCATCTCTGTCGCGGGGGGCTGCGGTGAAGGCTCCAAAGCGTCGGGCTGGGGCGCCAGTCGAGGTGGAGGTGGTGTCGGAGGTGGTGTCGGAGGTGGTGTCGGAGGCTGCGGCGCAGCTCGCGTCGCGAGGGGCTGCGATGGCCGCACCGAGGGCGGCGGTGTGGTCGGCTGTTGGGCGTCGGCGGCAGCCTCTGACAGACCGGCTGCTGCGATGGGCTGTGGAGTCGAGAGCTCGTCGCGCCCCAGCGTCGCGATGGTCTCGTCCTCGTCACCGAACCCCAGCGTTCCAAGGGGCTCATCGAGCGTGGGAAGCGCGGGTTTTGTGCTGTCGTCGAGCTTCTGCGGTGCGTCGAGGGGCGACTTCGTCGCTGGCTCGTTGCCGCGCGGCGAGGCGAAGGAGGCGGGATCGTCCGGGCTGCGGGCGATGCCGTCGCGTATCGCGTCGCCCGGCGGCTTCGGGAGAGGCCCTGGCGTGGCTGGTGCCCTGTCGTTGAAGAGGCCCGGCGACGTGCGTCCGTCATCGCTCGAGCCTAGCGGGCCCGCTGAGCGGAGCAGCGGCGTGGTCGCTAGCTCCTCCGGCTCATCGTCGAGGACAGAGCGCCTGAGGTCGGCCGAGAGGGCGCTCTCGGCGCCAGAGAGAGCGACCCGCGCCGGACCGGCCACGGCGCTCTCGACGCGAGAGAGCGCGACCGGCGCAGGACCGGCCACGGTGGCGTCGTCGTCATCGTCGTCGAAGGCGTGGATGTCGCTGAGCGGCTCGTCGGGAGCGAGAGGAGCTGTGGTGGTGGGCTTGGCGAAGGGCGAGGTGCCAGTCATCGGCAGCGGCGGCACCTTGTCGTCGGCGCTGACGTCGATGGTCAGCCCCCCCGCTGGCGCGGAGGTCATCACCGTCGACTCGTCGTCGTCCTCCATCAGCTGAGTGCCGAGCATGTCTTCCGGCACGAAGCCCGGTTGGGGCGCTGCGTTGAGCTCCGTCGCTGGTCTGGTCAGGGGCGCTGGAGCTGGGCTCGAGACGGGCCCCGGCGCTCGCACCGCCGCCGGCTGCGTTCGGGGGGCGAGGGGCTCCGCGCTGCTGGGCGCGTCGTTCCGCGTGGAGCTCTCGCTCGGCTCGATCATCGTCACCGGCTCTGGCTCGGAGGCGAGGTCGCTGGAGAGGCTCGGCAGTGGGGCTTGGACGGGCGCCGCGTTGGGGTCTCGCGCGAGGCCACCGAGCAGGCTGCCGCCGGCCCGCGGCTCGAGGCTCCCCGAGCCGCTCTGGTCGCCTGAATTGGTGGCGTTGGTGAGGCTGTCGCCAGCTGGCAACGCGTCCTGGTTTGGGAAGAGGTCGGTGATGAAGGCGCCGACCTCGATCGAGCCGACCTGCCAGTTGGCGTCGCGCATCGCGCTCTCGAGGGCGAGCTGCATCTCTTGCGCGTCTTGGTAGCGCTGGTCTCGCTCTCGGGCGAGCGCACGCGCGACGATCCCTTCGATCGCCGGGGGGAGATCCTTGGCGACCAGCGAGGGTCTGGGGATCGGCTCCTCGAGCACGGCCTGCATCGTCGCGAAGTCGCTGCTTCGGCGAAACAGTCGACGACGCGTCAGCAGCTCGTGGAGCAGGATCCCGGCGGCGAAGACGTCGCTGCGCGCGTCGAGCGGGTCGCCACGGCACTGCTCTGGCGACATATAGGCGAACTTCCCCTTTAGCACGCCAGCTTGCGTTGCGGCGGCGAGGGTGTTGGCTTTGGCGACCCCAAAGTCGACGAGCTTCACGTCGCCGTTGTAGGTCGCCAGCACGTTATGGGGGCTGACGTCGCGATGAACCAGGTTGAGCTTTTTGCCCGTGGTGTGGTCGCGGAGCTCGTGGGCGTGGTGCAGGCCGCGGCAGACAGCGGCCATGATGTAGCAGGTGATCGGCGGCGGCAGCAGCATCTTGCGCTTCTTGGCCGCGCGCTGCAGCGCCATCATATCGACGCCGTGGATGTACTCCATCGCGATGAAGTATTGCCCGTCGGCCTGGCCGAGATCGTAAATCTGGACGCAGTTTGGGTGATTCAGCCGCGCAGCGATGCGCGCCTCGTTGAGGAACATCTCGACGAGGTCTTTGCGCGACGAGAGGCTGGAGTGGAGCCGCTTGATCACGACCGTCTTTTCAAAGCCCTCCAGCCCGCTCTGCTTGCCGAGGTAGAGCTCCGCCATGCCACCGGCGGCCAGGCGCCTGACGATCTGGTATTTTCCGAGCTCTTCCACTCGGACAGCACCTTATAATCCGCCTCTCTACACGTCAAACGTGCACGATGGCAGACCATCGGACGTTCCCACGGCGGGCCCCGGGCGGCTGACACGGGCTCGTCACCCGACGGCGCTTGACCTCGTCGATGGTGTCTGATAGGCGATCCCAACCTAGTCACGGTAGTACTGGGCGGTAGAGGTAGAAGCGCCCTGAAAGCCACCCTGGACTTGGCGGTTTTCTGGTTGCTTCTCACGCACGTCTCTGCCCACCGCGCTCGTTTACCATGCGTCGCGACGCTCGCTGCGACGTCCCAGGAGGATGCCAAATGACGGAGATCGTTGAGATATCTGCTCGCGAAGTACTGGACTCCCGTGGAAACCCCACCGTGGAGGTCGAGGTCTTCACGTCTGGCGGGGCCGAAGGCCGCGCGGCCGTCCCCTCGGGGGCCTCGACCGGTGAGCGCGAGGCGCTCGAGCTGCGCGACGGTGACAAGTCGCGTTATCTGGGCAAGGGCGTGCTCCAGGCTGTGGAGAACATCGTCGAGACGATCGCCCCGGAGCTGGTCGGCCTCGATGTCCGCGACCAGGTCGCGATCGATCAGGCGATGCTGAAGCTCGATGGCACGCCCAACAAAGAGAAGCTCGGCGCCAACGCGATGCTGGGCGTCTCGCTGGCCGTGGCTCGCGCCGCCGCCGAGTCGTGCAACCTGCCGCTCTACCGCTACATTGGCGGCTCCGCGGCCAAGAAGCTGCCCGTCCCCCTGATGAACATCCTCAACGGCGGCAGCCACGCCGACAACAACGTCGACGTCCAAGAGTTCATGATCGTGCCCCATGGCTTCGAGACCTTCCCGGAGGCACTCCGCGGCGGCGTGGAGGTCTTTCACGCGCTGAAGAAGGTGCTCAAGGACAAGGGCCTCAACACCGCCGTCGGCGATGAGGGGGGCTTCGCGCCGAACCTCGAGAGCAACGAGGCCGCGCTGAAGGCTGTGATGGAGGCGATCGACGCCGCGGGCTACAAGGCCGGCGAGCAGATCTCCATCGCGCTCGACGCCGCGTCGAGCGAGTTCTACGACGCCGACAAGAAGAAGTACGTGCTGGCCGGCGAGGGCCGTGAGCTCAGCTCTGATGAGCTCGTCGACTTCTGGACTGAGATGGTCGAGAAGTACCCCATCGTCAGCATCGAGGACGGCCTCGACGAGAACGACTGGGAGGGCTTCCAGAAGCTCGCTGAGCGCATCGGAGACCAATGCCAGCTGGTAGGCGACGATCTCTTCGTCACCAACACCAGAGACATCGCCAAGGGCATCGAGCTCGGCGCTGCCAACTCGGTGCTGGTGAAGGTCAACCAGATCGGCACCCTGACCGAGACCATCGCCGCCGTCGAGATGGCCCACCGCGCAGGCTGGACGACCATCATCTCGCACCGCAGCGGTGAGACCGAGGACGCCTTCATCGCCGACCTCGCCGTCGCCACCGGCTCGGGCCAGATCAAGACCGGCTCGGCCAGCCGCTCGGACCGGATCGCCAAGTACAACCAGCTGCTCCGCATCGGCGACGAGCTTGGCGACACCGCCGAGTACCCGGGCGCCAGCGCCTTCAAGGCCAAGGTCGGCTGACCCTCCCCATTCCTCCGCCGCTTGCCCATTTTAAGTGGTTCCGATATCAATGGGTCTCCTCGCCTCCAACGGGCCCCCTCTTCGAGAGAGCGGCGAGCCCTGCGCTCGCTGAGCGTGACCTAGATCACGTTTCTAAGCAGTTTCAAGTCGTTATCGCGTTCGACCCGTATAGGTTGTTGCGTTCTTCGCGTATCACCAGCCATGACTGGAGATTGTCTCGGCCCCACAACCGTGATACCGATTACCGTCCTTGACATGGTTGGACCAAAGAGGAGACGACGATGAAGCGCATTTCCTTGCTGTTTTGTGGCCTGCTGATGGCGTGCCCGGGCCCGGGGCCGGGTCACGGCGGCGCGGATCCGATCACCGGTGTGACGCCGACGGGAAAACCACGCTGGGTTGACAAGGGCAGCGGGGCGTTCAACGGTAAGCTCGGCAAGGCGTTCTACGGCGTTGGCCTGGTGGCTGGCGTCAAGAACCCCGCGCTCTCCCGCCAGACCGCCGACAACCGCGCGCGCGGCGAGATCGCCAAGATCTTTCATACCTACATCGCCGCGATGATGAAGGATTACCAGCGCTCGACCACCGCTGGTGATTTCAAGGCTTCTGCCGAGGAGCAGGATGTCGTCTCCGCCCAGAAGACGATCACCGAGGTCACGCTCCGGGGCGTGGAGATCCGCGATCACTGGAGAGACCCGGCCACCGGCACGGAGTATGCTCTCGCCGTGCTCGAGCTGAAGCGGATCATGGACGCCGTAGGCAAGCAGCAGAAGCTCCCGGCGCGGATCCGCGACCATGTGCGCAAGAACGCCGAGCGCGCCTTCAACGATCTCGACAAGGAGCTGCAGAAGCGTACGCAGCGTCAAGACCCGGCCCCGCCGACGCCCACGCCAGACACGCCAGACACGCCAGACACCTCCCCCGAGGCCAAGCCGCCGGTCGCCACGACGCCCCCCGCGCCAGTGGTGAAGAAGAAGGGCAAGCTGCGCGTTGGCCTGAAGATCACCGGTCGCGAGTCGAAGAAGATCCAGACCTGCTTCGCCAGTGAGATCATCAACGCCGGCTTCGAGCTGATCGAGACCAGCAACGACGTCGACGTGATGGTCGTCGGCACGACGCGCTACAAGAAGGCTCGCTACAACAACGGCCAGCACATGGTGAAGGTCGCGATCAACGTCCGCGTGATGGACATGGACACCGGCAAGACCGCCGCCGCCGTGGCCCGCTCGTTCAAGACCGGCCGCCCCACGTTGACCGAGGCGCTCCAGACGGGCACCAAGAAGCTCTGTAAGCTCGTCACGCCGCAGGTCGTGGAGCGAATCAAGAAGGCCTTCGTCAAGTAGCCCCAGCGACGCCTACCCACCCGTCTCCTGGCCCCGTCTCCACGCCCGCGTCTCCACGCCCCGTCTCCAGCGCTTGACCCCGCGCTCTCGTCGGCTCAGCATCCCCCGATGATCGTCGATCTGATCTCTGTCGCCTTCCTCGGCATGCTCGCCCTCCTTGGCTGGATCTCCGGCTTCTGGTCGCAGGTCGTGCGCCTGGTCGCGCTGGTCGCGGCCTACGTCCTCTCCAAGCCTCTCGGCGAGCTGCTCTACCCGCCGATGTCGCCCTGGCTCGGCAGGTCGCCCTGGGTCGGCACGATCGCGGCGACGGCGATCGCCTTCGTGTTCTGCTACGGCATCCTCGCGATCATCGGCTGGATGCTGTTGCGCTCCTGGCGGCAGCGACGACCGTATGTGAAGTCGGGCCTCGACTCGCTCTTCGGCGCGCTCCTCGGCGCCGCCAAGGGCGGCGTGATCATCGCGATGGTCCTCAGCGCGCTGGCGCTGATCGACCACACACCCGCCGCGACGGTGCTCGAGAGCGTCGGCTGGCGTGACTCCTTCAGCGCCAAGCAGCTGCGCGACCACAACCTGCTCGAGGACGTGCGCCTGCCGGTGGTGGGCGACGTCAAGACGCTGCGTCGCCTCAGCAGAGACCCGAGCCTTCGCCGCCGCGTCGCCGAAGACCCGGCCGTCCGCAAGCTGCTGCGCCACAAGAAGGTCCGCCCGCTGATGCGCGACGAGAAGCTCCGCGTGGCTGCCCAGCGCGGCGACCTGAGGACCCTACTGGCCGACCCTCGGGTCGCGGCGTTGATGCGCGACCCGGAGCTCCGCAAGCTCGCTGAGCGGATCGATCTGAGCAAGCTCCAGGCTGGCAAGCGGGGGAAGACGAGCAAGAAGGGCAAGGCGCCCCCGCTGCCGAGCTCAACGTAGCTCGAGAGCTCAGCGCAGCTTGAAGCGCAGTCGGGTCACGGCGCCAGGCTTGATCCACACGCGGCGCGTCGTGGTGCCGGTCTTGGGGTTGATGAAGCGCAGCGTGTGGCGTCCCACCGGCAGCGCGACGTTGGCCAGCGGCGTGATGCCGAGCTTGCGTCCGCCGGCGTAGACCGTCGACCAGGGCACGGTGGTGACGGTGAGGAAGCCTGGCCCCTGAGCCTTCGACGTGGGCGTCGGTGGGCGTCGCCATGGGCGTCGGGATCGGCGCAGCCGCAGGCGCAGCCGTGTGGTGCGCCTGGCGCGCAGCCGTATACGGCGTCGAAGCGTGCGATAGCCCCGGCGGCCGACGACGACCTCGCGCGGACCGGTCGCGCCGCGCCAGCGGGTGGGAGTGCTGCGCCCGAGGGTCTCTCCGTCCACGCGGACCCAGGCGCCGCGGGGGCGCGTCGTCACGATCAGGGTCGCGGTCTCGCTTCGGGGCGGCGTGACCTGTTGGTCGGGGCTGGACGCGTCGCTGTCACGTTGAGGCGCCGCGCTGTCGACCGGGGCGCGAGGTTCGGCATCGGCAGGCCCCGCGTCTGCGCGAATTGTCGCCGCCTTCATCGCGGCGAGAGCGGCGCCGCGGCCCATCCGGCCCAGGTCCGCGACGATCGGGCCGCTGTCCATCGCGCTCTTCGCGTCCAACCCTGCCGGCGACCCCGGCGCGGCGAGGAAATAGCCGAACACACCCGACACCGGCACCAAGATCACCGCGAGGAGCACGCCGAAGAGGCGCCGCGAGCGTGCCGTCGTCGGCTCGGGGACCAGCTGCGTCGAGGGCGCTCGCTCGATTACCTTGTCGCGATTCTCCAAGACGAGACCGCGACCCCTGGGTGTCAGCGGACCGGTGACCGCCGGGTGTTCGACTCGAGCGCGCTGCTTGGGATGCGTCTGCCCTTGCGCGGCCGCCGTGGGCGCCGAGATCGTCCGCCTCAGCTCGAAGCTGTCGACGAGCACGGTCGATCCCTCGTCGTCGTCCTCGTCCTCATCCTCGGTTAGGGGGAGTCGCTCGCTCCCCGGCCCGGCGCGGCGGCGCTCATCGCTCGGGCGCGAGCGTGGCGCTGGGCGCTTGATGGGCCCTCGATCGCGCAGGGGCTGTTGGTCTTCATGCGGCAGGGCGATCTCGCTGTCACTGTCGTCCTCGAGGCCAATCTCGCTCGGCTCGAGGTCGCCGGGCTCGATGGGCAGGTCATCGGCGCCGCGAAAACGGATCAGGGTCTCGTGCTCTTCGCTCGATGGGTGCGTTAGGTGGGCGGCGCGAGCGCTCGTCATGAGCCCGCCGCCCGGCCGTATGGCCAAGCCTGTGGAGCCACCGCGTGGGCCGAGGGGGCCGAGCGCGCCCCCTAGCGCAGCGCCAGGGCCGGGAGCTGTCCCCACCTCTCGTGCGGGGGTGGCCGTCTTTGGCGCTGGGCCTGGCGCTTGCATCGTCCCAGGACGCCCGGCCGCGACGGTGCCTTCTCCAGGGGCGGCTGTAGCTGCGAGGGGCATGGGCTCCGGGCGCAGCGTCCGGTAGTGCTCGCGGAAGTACTTGGCCAGCACAAGGGAGCTCGACAGCTCGCTGGTCGAGTGGAGGAACGCCTCGAGAGCGAGCTGCATCTCGGCGGCGTTCTGATAGCGCTTGTCGGGATCGCGGGCGAGCGCCTCTCGGATGATCTGGCTCAGGCGCTTGGGGATCGCTTGACCCCGCCGCTCGATCTCTGGTGTCGCGCCGTCGCGGATGTCGGTCATCGCCTTCATCGGCTCGGCGCGGGAGAAGAGGGCCTTCCCGGTGCAGAGCTCGTAGAGCACGATCCCGAGGCAGAACACGTCGGTGCGGTCGTCGAGACCCTTGCCGGTGACCTGCTCGGGCGACATGTAGGTGTACTTGCCGCGGATCACCCCGGGCTGTGTCCGCTCCATGTGGTGGGCCGCCTTGGCGATGCCGAAGTCGACGACCTTCACGGCACCGTCGAAGGAGACCAGGATGTTCTGTGGGCTGATGTCCCGATGCACGATGCCGAGGGGCTTGCCGTCGGGGCCCTTCTGCTCGTGGGCGTAGTTCAGGCCGGCGGCGACGTCGGCGGCGATCCGCGCGGCGTGGGCGAGGGGAAGCAAGCCCTGCTCACCGGCGAGGATGATCGGCGCGAGGTCGATGCCGTCGATGTACTCCATCGCGATGAAGTAGGCGTCCTCGACCTTCCCGAACTCGTAGATATGCGCGATATTGGGGTGGGTCAGGCGGGCCGCGAGGCGCGCCTCGTCCATGAACATCTCGACGAACTCGGGGGAGTCGGCGAGGTGCGGCAGGATGCGCTTGATCGCGACCGTACGCTCGAAGCCCTCGGGGCCTCGCTGGCTGGCGAGGAAGACCTCGGCCATCCCGCCTCGCGCGATGCGGCGAATCAGCTGGTAGTTGCCAAAGGGAATGCCGCCGCTCACGTCGGCAGGCTATCCCAAAAGCGCCAGTGGTTCTAGAACGGCGCCACGAGCGTGTTATCATCGGCGCGCCGCTGACAGAGCGCACCACGAGCTGTTCGCAACTATGATCCCGAGCCCTTACACGCCCCGGCGTAGCACCTTCGGCGTCGCCATGGTCCTCCTCGCAGGGCTCTTTGGCTTGGCCTGCAGCGACACCGCGGTGGTGGTTCAGCTGCAGCTCAACCGCAAGATCCCAGATGCCCTCGACGCGGTCTGCCTGCAGGTCGCGAGCGCCAACCGGGAGCGCTTCGCCCGTCGTGTCAGCGTGCTCAACCTCCGTAGCACGACTCCCACGCTCACCGTCGAGCAAGGTGACGAGCGCGTCCCGGGCTTCGAGCTGCTGCTCCGCGGCGAGGTCTCGCGGCAGCCGGTGTCGTTCAACCGCCTCGACATCAGCTTCAGCCCCGGCGAGATCACCCAAGAGCGCGTCGACGTCGATCCCTGCGGTGACCGCAAGGGCGGGAGCTTCGAGGACGCCGGCCTCTTCTCCATTGAGACCCCGGCGGCCGTCGTCGCGATGCCGGCGACGCAGGTCCGCGGCGATCTGGTGTTGGCGATCTCCGCCTCCAAGGCGGGGCGCTTCGGCCTCCCCCGCGACGAGACGAACGTGGCGGAGCTGCGCGGCGGGCTGCCGATCCCCAACGGCTCGCCGATCCTCGGCGCGCTGGCGCTGAACGTGATCGGCGAGGCTGAGGGGCGCGACTGCGATCTCGACGTGCTGGTGCTGACCGAGCAGCGCCCCGAGCTCTGGATCCACCAAGACGGCGCCTTCACGCGCAGCACGACGATCCTCCGCGAGGGCGCCTGGCCGGTCGCGGCGGTGGGAGATCTGCTCGTGGGTGGCGGGGTCGACATCGCCCTCGGCGGTGTTCAGGGGCTGGCCCTGCTGCTCGACAACAACATCGCCGGCGGCTCCTATCGCATAAAAGAGGACCTCTTACCGGCCTCGACGGTGGTCAGCGCGCTGGTGGTTGCTCAGCTCGACGATGACGGCAACCCGGACCTCCTCGTCGGCACGAAGAGCGGCGTCGACGTGGTGCTGCTCAACGACCCCCAGGGCAAGGCCGACTTCGAGAAGGCCTCTGTCGTTGGCTTGACCGACGGGCCCTCGGCCACCACCGCCCTCGCCGTCGCCGACATCGACCGTGACGGCAAGATCGACGTGCTGCGCGCCACCGCGACGGAGGTGAAGATCTTGCGCGGTACCGGGGCGTTGGCCTTTGACGATACGATCGCCTTTCCGCCAAGCGTCGAGCTGAGCGGCGTGACCCAGATCATCGCCGACGACCTGAACAACGACTGCACCGCCGACATCGTGCTGGTGCGCCCCGAGGGGATCCAGATCCTCTACAACACCTACAGTAAGGGCAGCGGCACGCTCGAGCCGGAGACGGTCACCAATCCCAAGGGTGAGCCCGTCGACCCTGGCGCCTCCCGCGCCGTGGTGGCCGATGTCAACGGCGACGGGCTCCGCGACCTGGTCCTCGGCGGGGACACGCGCAACCTGAGGCTCGGCTCCTATTGGCTGGAGCAGCGTCCATGAGCCGAAGCGCTGGGCTGGTGGTGCTGCTCTCTGCGGCGTCGCTCACCGTGTCATGGTCATCGGCCGCGGGAGCAGCGCCCGGACCGGTGGCCAAGGCGCTGAAGCGAGGCAAGCGCGCCTTCGACAAGCAGCAATACGAGCGGACGCTGAAGCATCTGCAGCCGGTGGCCACGGCGCCCCAGGCGACGATCTCGCAGAAGATCGACGCGCTGGAGCTGCTCGGGCTGTCGTATCTCGTGCTCGGCGACAACACGCGCGCCCGGGAGGCCTTCGAGAACCTCCTCGGCCTCGATCCGGCGCATCAGCTCCGCGATCCCACGGGGTCGCCAAAGCTGCAGCAGTTCTTCCGCGCCGTAAAAGAGCACTTCCTGCCAGGCTTCGACGCCAGCAAGCGCGCGCAGCTCGAGCACGGCGCCCCCCGGGCAGCCAAGGCCGGGCGTCGGGTCGAGCTCGAGGTGCAGCTGCTCAGCGGCGCCGCCGTGCGCACCATCGTCGTCCGCTGGAGACGGTCGGGGCTTCTGACCTACCGCGGCGCGCGCGCGCGCAAGCGAGATCGCAGCTGGGTCGCCGCGTTCTTGCTGCCGCGAGACAGCGCCGGCTACCAGCTCGAGTACTACATCGAGGGGCGCAGCAAGAGCGGCCACGTGTTGGCGCGCCTCGGCTCCCCCGGTCATCCCCTGACGCTCGAGGTCTCGGGGCTGCCTCGTAGGCGCAGCGCGCCAGTCTACAAGCGCTGGTGGTTCTGGACCGCCATCGGCGCCGCGATGGTCGGCGGCACCGTGGCGGCGATCGTGCTCTCCCGAGAGCGCGCTCCGGAGGGCAGCCTCGGCACCGTGACGTTGAACCAGCGCGCCGGCGGCCTGGTGCTTCGCTTCTGACGTGCCAGCTCCATGGCGACCTTTGCCTGAGCCTATAGGGTGGTGCTACTAAAGCGAGCTTGAGCGACAAAGATCTCGGTTTGAAGGGCTGGTCGCGATGGGAGACGTAGATCAGCGCTCTAGAGCGCTGATCAGCTTACCGGACCGAGCTGCGCGAAGGATGCGGAATCACGGCGTAGGAGCGAGGAGGGCGCCTGCTGGTAGCAAGCA